>ENA-UOUJ01000038-UOUJ01000038.1-activated-sludge-metagenome-genome-assembly--contig:-NODE-38-length-130154-cov-8.923943_pt1 | contig 130154 bp, 125 predicted proteins | sample MGYA00249839_ERZ747224 | MGnify/ENA primary metagenome ERZ747224 (study PRJEB28782, sample SAMN03220277) | activated sludge metagenome | biome: wastewater; feature: sewage sludge; material... | reverse complement strand
GCCACGTACCGATGAGGAGCGCCCGGTTCGCGCCTTGCGGTGCTCCTGCAGGGGGCAGGCCGAGCCGGGGTGGGCTTGTCGTGGTGCGCGCCGGGAGGCTTGGGCGGTCCTCAGTCCGGAATCGCGGCGCCGTCGGCCACCACGACCGCGAACAGGTCCGCGAGCGCGGTGAGCGCGGCGACCTGCAGGGCGGCGGCCTCGACCACGCTGCCGTCGGGCGCGGGCAGGGCGCGGGTCGCCGTGGCAGCGGCGGGGACGGTGACCGCGTAGCCGAGGTTGAAGGCGCCGCGGGCGGTCGAGTTGATGCACATGTGAGTCATGAAGCCGACCACGATCAGGTTCTTGACCCCCGCGGCCTTCAGGCGCTCGTCGAGTTCGGTGCCGACGAAGGAGTTCGGATAGTGCTTGACCACCACCGCCTCGCCGGCCGCCGGCGCCACCTTGTCGGCGATCGCGCCGCATTCGGCGCTGGGGTCGTAGGGTGAGCCGGGGCCGGCGTCGTGCTGGATGTGCACGACCGGGATCTTCAGCGCGCGTGCCCGCGCCAGCAGGCGGGCGCATTCGTCCAGGGCCGGCTCCACGCCTTCGAGCTGCATCACGCCGCTGCGGTAGGCGTTCTGGGCGTCGACGATGACCAGCGCCGACTCGGACAGGCGGGCCGGGGTGGCGGGCAGGCCGGAAAGCTGGCGCAGGGGGATGGATGCGGTGCTCATGGGCGATTTCCTTGTGGGTTCGAGAAACGATGGCGGCAGCGTACAGGCGGCTGATGGCCTGCGTAAATGCGCATTCCTGCTTTACACTGCTGCATATTTGCAGGGGTTTCGGCCTATGAACTGGGACGATCTGCGTTTTCTCGTCACCCTCGGCCGCGAGGGCACGCTCGCTGCCACCGCGCGCAGGCTGGCGGTGGACCAGACCACGGTCGCGCGCCGCCTGCGCGCGCTGGAGGAGGGCCTGGGCACTGCGCTGTTCGAGCGCGACGAGGGCTCGTGGCGGCCGACCGCGGTGGGCGCCCGCGTGCTGGAGCGCGCCGCGCGCATCGAGGAGGACGTGGCCGGCATCACCCGCCTGGCCGAGGCCGGCGCCGGCGCGGTCGGTGGCGTCGTGCGGATCACCGCGGTGAGCGCCCTGATCGGCGAGTGGCTGGCGCCGCGGCTGCCTGGCCTGTACGTCCGCCATCCGGAACTGCGTGTCGACCTCGTCGCCACCAATGACAACCTCAACGTCGCCCGCCGCGAGGCCGACGTCGCCATCCGCCTGGCGCGTCCGGCGAGCGGCGACTTCCTCATCCGCAAGCTCGCCGAGGTCGGCTTCGCGCTCTACGGCGCGGCACGCGGCGACCTGGCGGTGAGCGCCGGCGACTGGGTGGCCTACAACGAGGATCTCGACCACACCCCGGAGATGCGCCGCCTGTACGCCATGCTGGGCGAGGGCCGCATCCGCCTGCGCTCGAACAGCCTGCGCGGCCTCGTGCGCGCGGTGGCCGGCGGCGTCGGCCACGGCCTGCTGCCCTGCTTCGTGGCCGATGCCGACCCCGGCCTGGTCCGCCTGTCCGGCGCGGAGCCGATGCTGTACCGCGAGCTGTGGATGCTGATCCATCCCGACGCGCGCCCGCTCGCGCGCGTCGCCGCGACCGCGGACTGGCTGGTGGAGCGCTTCGACGCGGAGGCGGCGAGCTTCGCGGGCACGGCACCGTCGCCCCGGACCGCGCCGCTATAGCGCCGGTGCGGCTGTCTTGCCGAGGGAGGCCTCAGCCGCCGAGCAGGGCGACGCCCACGCCGGCGATCCCGCCGCCGCCGAGGCGCAGCGCGAGGTGTCCGCCGCGGCTGTCGGGGAAGGCGCGCGCGAGTGCCAGTCCGGCCGCATGCAGGGCCGCAGTGGCGAGCGCGAAGCCGAGGCTGTAGCCGAGCAGCGTGGCATCGCCCATCTCGGCGTGGTGGGCGTGGCCGTGGAAGAGCGCGAAGGCGGCGACCAGCGGCAGGCTGGCCGCCAGCGGCAGGCGCGCGGCGAACGCGACCAGCAGGCCCAGCACCAGCACCGAGGCGGCGATGCCGGCCTCGACTGCCGGCAGGGCGAGGCCGAGCGCGCCCAGGCCGGCGCCGGCGAGCATCGCCAGCACGAAGCCGGCGGGCAGCAGCAGGCGTGCAGCGCCGGCCTGGCGCGCGGCGTAGAGGCCGACCGCGAGCATGGCCAGCAGGTGGTCGAGCCCGCCCAGCGGATGGGCGAACCCCGTGGCGAAGCTGGCGGGCGCGTGCCCGGGGTGGGCGAGCGCGGCCCCCGAGAGGCTGGTGAGCGCGGCGGCGGCGAGCACGGAGCGGAAGCGGATCGTCATGACGGATTCTCCAGGAGTGCGGGAAGGTCTTGCGGTGTTCAGGCGGCGGCCAGCATGCCCTGGCGCTCGATGAAGTCGATGATCTCGCCCAGGCCTTGTCCGGTCTTCTGGTTCGAGAACAGGAACGGACGGGCTCCCCGCATCCTGCGCGCGTCGCGGTCCATGACCTCGAGCGAGGCGCCCACCAGCGGCGCGAGGTCGATCTTGTTGATCACCAGCAGGTCGCTGCGGGTGATGCCCGGCCCGCCCTTGCGCGGGATCTTGTCGCCGGCGGAGACGTCGATGACGTAGATCGTCAGGTCCGAGAGCTCGGGCGAGAAGGTCGCGGCGAGGTTGTCGCCACCGGATTCGACGAACACGATGTCCAGCCCGGGGAAGCGCGCGTTGAGCCGGTCGACCGCCTCGAGGTTGATCGAGGCGTCCTCGCGGATCGCGGTGTGCGGGCAGCCGCCGGTCTCCACGCCGATGATGCGCTCGGGCGCGAGCGCCTCGTTGCGCACGAGGAACTGAGCGTCCTCGGCGGTGTAGATGTCGTTGGTGACCACGGCGATGTCGTACTTGTCGCGCAGGGCCAGGCAAAGCGCCAGGGTGAGCGCGGTCTTGCCGGAGCCGACCGGGCCGCCGATGCCGACGCGCAGGGGGCCGAAACGCGGGTCGCGACGCAGGGGAAGATTCATGCTCATGATCTGAACAGCCTCGTGTATTGGGTTTCGTGCCGGCTGCTTGCGATGGCCAGGCCGGGGGTGTAGTTGCTCCAGGCAGCCTCGGGGAGCGCGAGCGCGCCTTCGGCGAGCGCAGGGATGCGCCCGCCGAGGGTGGCGAGCAGGCGCTGGCCGGCGCTCTGGCCGAGCGGCACGGCCTTCACCGCTGCCATCACCTGGTTCTCGGACCAGGCCCACAGGTAGGCGGCGAGCGCCTGGTCGGGCGGCACCTGCCACGCTGCCGCGGCCGCGGCCCAGACGGTGGGGAAGCATGGAGTGTCGATCGCGAGCAGGCGCGCGCGCCAGCCGGGAATCGACGCAAACGCATCCAGCTCGGCCAGCAGCCTCACCAGCGACCAGCCCATCTGCACCGTCTCGGCGCGCAGCTCGGCAGTCTCGCGGCTGGCGAGAAAGTCGTCATTGAGCCGCGCAACTTCGGCGTCTTCGTACTGCGACCACGCCGCGAGCTGGCGGGCGAGCAGCGGCGCCTCGAAGCGCGCCAGGCTCCATTCCAGCAGCTCGCCGATCCAGGCCGCGGCCTCCGCCTCGTTGCGCACGAGGCCGCTCTCCACGGCCCACTCCAGGCCCTGCGAGTAGGTGTAGGCGCCGACCGGCAAGGTGGGGCTCGCCAGCTGCAGCAGCCGCAGCAGCGGTAGGAGGCTGGGCACCGGGAGGGATGTGGTGGGGCTCATCGCCCGGCCATCAGGTGGATGCGCGCCCCGCTGCCGTCGCCCGGGTGCTGGTGGCCGGGCGCGTAGGCGCCAGCCTCGGGCTCGAAGGGCGCGCGTAGCGCGCTCACCTGCGCGCCCAGCCCCACCAGCATGCCTTCGAGCACATGGTCGGCCTGCAGGCGCAGCCAGTCACCGGCCTCGTCGCGACCGACCTCGACCGCGACGTGGCGGTTGCCGAGGTGGAAGGCGGCGCGCGCCAGCGCGACGGCCGAGGCGCAGCGCGCCTCGAGCAGGTCCTCGGCGGCGGCGCGCACCGCGACGATGCGGCCGTCGCGCGCGCGCAGCTTGTGTCCGCCACGCAGGATGGTGCCGCGCGGCAGGAACAGGCCCACCTCGGTGCCGGAGGCGAGCCGGGTGCGCAGGCGGCTCTTGGTGCGGGCGTCGAAGTCGAGCTCGAGCACCTCGCTCCCCTGCTCGTCGCCGTCATGGAGCCGTTCGATCAGCAGGACGTCGGTGGCGGGGGCGGGCATCACGAGATCGGCCATGGGTTCTGCGGTCATCGGCATGTTGGGATCTCTCCAGTGCGGTTCTGGCGCGCTGCGCCCTAGAACAGGAAATAGCGCTGCGCCAGCGGCAGCTCGGTGGCGGGCTCGCAGCTCAGGTGCTCGCCGTCGGCGCGCACGACGTAGGTCTCGGGGTCGACCTCGATCTCGGGCGTGGCGTCGTTCAACACCATGTCGGCCTTGGTCACCTTGCGGCAGCCCTTCACCGCCACCAGCGGCTTCTGCAGCCCGAGCGCAGCGACCGCGGCGTTTTGCAGCGCGGCCTGCGACACGAAGGTCACCGCGCATTTGACCGCACGCCCGTAGCTGCCGAACATCGGCCGCCAATGCACCGGCTGCGGGGTCGGGATGGAGGCGTTGGGGTCGCCCATCGCCGCCGCCGCGATCATGCCGCCCTTGATCACCAGGCTCGGCTTGACGCCGAAGAAGGCCGGCCGCCACAGCACCAGGTCGGCGAGTTTGCCGGGCTCGATCGATCCCACCTCGTGGGCGATGCCGTGGGTGATCGCCGGGTTGATGGTGTACTTGGCGATGTAGCGCTTGACGCGGAAGTTGTCGTTGGCGGTGCTGTCCTCGACCACCGCGACCGCGTCCGGCACCGCCGCCGCGGTGCTGCGTCGGGGTGCCAGCCAGCCCCGCTGCAGCTTCATCTTGTGCGCGGTCTGCCAGGTGCGGATCACCACCTCGCCGACCCGGCCCATGGCCTGCGAGTCCGACGACATCATCGAGAACGCGCCGCTGTCGTGCAGGATGTCCTCGGCGGCGATGGTCTCGCGGCGGATGCGCGACTCGGCGAAGGCCACGTCCTCGGCGATCGAGGGGTCGAGGTGGTGGCACACCATCAGCATGTCGAGGTGCTCGTCGATGGTGTTGACCGTGTACGGCCGCGTCGGGTTGGTCGAGGACGGCAGCACGTTGGGCCGGCTGATGGCGCGGATGATGTCCGGAGCATGGCCGCCGCCCGCGCCCTCGGTGTGGAAGGTGTGGATGGTGCGGTCCTTGAACGCCGCCAGCGTGGTCTCGACGAAGCCCGACTCGTTGAGCGTGTCGGTGTGGATGGCGACCTGGATGTCCATCTGCTCGGCGACCGTCAGGCAGTTGTCGATCGCCGCCGGCGTCGTGCCCCAGTCCTCGTGCAGCTTCAAACCGATGACACCCGCCTGCACCTGCTCCTTCAGCGGCGCGGGCAGGCTGGCGTTGCCCTTGCCGAAGAAGCCGAGGTTCATCGGGAAGGCCTCGGCCGCCTCCAGCATGCGGTGGATGTGCCACGGCCCCGGCGTGCAGGTGGTGGCGAAGGTGCCGGTCGCCGGCCCGGTGCCGCCGCCGAGCATGGTGGTGACGCCCGAGCTCAGCGCCTCCTCGATCTGCTGCGGGCAGATCCAGTGGATGTGGCTGTCGATGCCGCCCGCGGTGAGGATCATGCCCTCGCCGGCGATCACCTCGGTGCCGGCACCGATCGGGATCGTGACTCCGGGCTGGATGTCCGGGTTGCCGCCCTTGCCGATCTTCCAGATGCGACCGTCCTTCAAGCCCACGTCGGCCTTCACGATGCCGGCCACCGCGTCGATGATCAGCGCGTTGGTGACGATGGTGTCGGCCACGTCGGCCGAGACGCCCTGGCCCTGGCCCATGCCGTCGCGGATCACCTTGCCGCCGCCGAACTTCACCTCCTCGCCGTAGATCGTGAAGTCGTGCTCGACCTCGACCACCAGCGCGGTGTCGGCGAGCCGCAACCGGTCGCCCACCGTGGGGCCGAACATCTCCGCGTACGCGCGGCGCGAGATCTTCGCCATCACAGGCCTCCTTCGCCGCGGTGCGCGGCGGGCGCGCTCGCCGGCTCGTCCAGCCGCCCCATGACGAGGCCGTTGAAGCCATACACCTCGCGCTCGCCCGCCAGCGCCACGAGCTCGACGGTGCGCCACTGCCCGGGCTCGAAGCGCACCGCGGTGCCGGCGGCGATGTTGAGGCGAAAGCCGCGCGCCGCCGCGCGGTCGAACTCGAGCGCGGTGTTGGTCTCGGCGAAGTGGTAGTGCGAGCCGACCTGGATCGGGCGGTCGCCGGTGTTGCTCACCACCAGCGTGCGCGTGGCGCGGCCGACGGCGAGTTCGATGTCGCCGTCGGCGACGAGGAGTTCTCCGGGGATCATCGACTGCTCCTCACACGATCGGGTTGTGCACGGTCACCAGCTTGGTGCCGTCGGGAAACGTCGCCTCGACCTGGATGTCGGGGATCATCTCGGCGACGCCCTCCATCACGTCGGCGCGCGTCAGCAGGGTCGCGCCGAAGCTCATCAGCTCCGCCACCGTCCGGCCGTCGCGCGCGCCCTCGAGGATCGCGCAGCTGATCAGCGCCACCGCCTCCGGGTAGTTCAGCAGCAGGCCGCGCGCGCGCCGGCGCTCGGCGAGCAGGCCGGCGGTGAACACCAGCAGCTTGTCCTTCTCGCGTGGGCTCAGTTCCATCGTCTTCCTCCGTGGCGGCGCGGTGCCGCCCATGGCTCCTCAGGTGTTCCAGATCCGCGGCGTGTGCGCCGCCCGCCCCGCCACCGCCGGGCGCGCCGCGGCCCACAGGCGGGCGAACCACTGCCGGCCGGGCTCGCAGGCCGGCCCCAGCCAGCGCGCCACCAGCACGCCCGGCAGCAGGCTCACCGCGCCTTCGCCCGCCGTGGGCGCGAGCGCGCGCCAGGCGTCGCGCAAGGCCTCGTCGCAGCGCGGCGAGGCGACCAGCAGGCTGGCGCTCACCGGCTGGCCCTGCAGGCCGGGCGCGGCGGCGAGCAGCCCGCCGCCGCCGTGCACCAGCCAGATCGGCCGGCCGTCGCGCTCGATGCGGGTGCGCATCGCCAGCTCGCCGCGCGCGAAGCGCTCGCCCGCGGCCGTGCGGCCGAAGCACAGCATCTCGCTGCCGATGAAGCAGGCATCGCCCTCCAGGCGCACCGCGGTGGCGAGGCTGGCGTGGGCGCCCTCATGCACGATGCTCTCCTGCGGCAGCCACTCGCACACCGCGCCCGGCGCCACCGCGATGTGCTGCTCGAGCACGCCGCGCGCGCCGGCGCTGCGGTACCACTTTCCGGCGCCCGGCGTGGTCAGCAGCGCGTGCGCGCCCGGGCCGACGCGCAGGTCCACCCGCAGCTCGTCGCCACCGACGATGCCGGCGGGCGGGTGCACCAGCAGGGTGTGACAGACGTCCTCGCCTTCCGGGTAGAGCGCGCGCTGCACACGCAGCGGGCCGAAGTGCTCGCGGCGTGCGAGCACGCTGCGTGCGCCGCGCCGCTCGTAGTCCAGGCTCAGTCCGGCGCGCCAGGGCGTGGGTGCGGCGGCGCCGGCGGGGGCGAGCAGGCATGCGGCGAGGGGGGGCGGATGCAGGTACATGGGAGGCGCATAGCAAGACCCGGGCCAGCTTCCCGAAGGCGCGCCGGCCGGGGCTTGCAGGGGCGTTGCGGGTGCGGCGGCAGGGCTGCGCGCTGCGGCGGGGCACGGTCGACGCCCCAGGCTGGTGCGTTCGCCTGCGGGCGCACCAGTGCGGTGCGGCGGTGTGGCGATCCTCAGACCGCGAGTGCCTCGCGGACCCCGTCGCGGTCCATGTCCGCCCCGGCGCCGCGCATGACGATCTCGCCGCGCTCCATCACCAGGTACTGGTCGGCGAGCGCGCGTGCGAAGTCGTAGTACTGCTCGACGAGCAGGATCGCCATCTCGCCGGTCTCGGCGAGGCTGCGGATGGCGCGCTCGATGTCCTTGATGATCGAGGGCTGGATGCCCTCGGTGGGCTCGTCGAGGATCAGCAGCTTCGGCCCGAAGGCGAGCGCGCGGCCGATGGCGAGCTGTTGCTGCTGCCCGCCGGAGAGGTCGCCGCCCCGCCGGCCCATCATCTGCCTCAGCACCGGGAACATGTCGAAGATGCGCGGCGGGATGGCGCTGCCGCGCGGCCGGGTGGCCAGGCCCATGAGCAGGTTCTCCTCGACGGTCAGGCGCGGGAAGATCTCGCGCCCCTGCGGCACGAAGCCGATGCCGGCGGCGACGCGCTTGTACGACGGCGCGCGGGTGATGTCCTGGCCGTCGAAGGCGATGCTGCCGCTGGCGGCGGGCACGAGGCCCATCAGGGTCTTGAGCAGCGTGGTCTTGCCGACACCGTTGCGGCCGAGCAGCGTCGTGACCTGGCCGACGGGCACGTCGAAGGAGAGGCCGCGCAGGATGTGGCTGCCGCCGTAGTACTGGTTGAGCTTGTCGACTTTCAGCATGTTCGAATCCTTCTCTTTGTGCTTCGCTGCGGTGCTGCGCGCTGAGTGCTGCGGTTGTTGGGTTGCTCTCTCGGCATTGCCTCGGCGCGTTGGCTGGCGCAGCTCGCTGGCTTGTGTTCCAAACCGCGCGCCACGCGGGGTATTCCTTCCGAGGGCTGCGGAACTCGCTCGCTGCGCTCGCTCGGACAGTCCTCGCCCTCTCCACGAATACCCCACATGTCACGCTCGACGCTGGTGAAGATCAGGCGCCGGGAAAACCCAGGGTTTCGTTGGGTACCGCGCCAACCATCGACCGCACACCCACTCCAAGCCGGATGTGTGGGGTATTCCTGGAAGGGGCGAGGACTGTCCGAGCCCGCAGGGCGAGTTCCGCAGCCCCTGGAAGGAATACCCCGCGCAGCCGGCGGTTGAACGCACCGGGTTGCCTGTCGAGCAGCCGCCCAGCCGCCCAGCCGCCCAGCCGCCTCACCGCCCCAGATAAACCTCGATCACCCGCGGATCCGCCTGCACCGTCGCGAGATCGCCCTCGGCCAGCACCGAACCCTCGCACAGCACCGTGACCTTGCCGCCGAGCGCCTCCACAAACGCCATGTCGTGCTCGACCACCACCAGCGAGTGCTTGCCGGCGAGGCTCACGAAGAGCTCGGCGGTGCGCTCGGTCTCGTCATCGGTCATGCCGGCGACCGGCTCGTCGAGCAGCAGCAGGCGCGGCTCCTGCATCAGCAGCATGCCGATCTCCAGCCACTGCTTCTGGCCGTGCGAGAGCAGCCCCGCGGGGCGATCGGCGGCCTTGTCGAGGCGGATCTGGCGCAGCACGTCGGCGACGCGGTCGCGCTCGTCGTCGAGGAGGCTGGCGAACAGGGTGCGGCGCACGCGCTTGTCGGCCTTCATTGCCAGCTCGAGGTTCTCGAAGGCGCTGTGGTGCTCGAAGATGGTCGGCTTCTGGAACTTGCGGCCGATGCCGGCGTGGGCGATCTCGGGCTCGGTCAGGCGGGTGAGGTCGATGGTCTGGCCGAAGAAGGCGGTGCCGGAGTCGGGTCGCGTCTTGCCGGTGATGACGTCCATCATCGTGGTCTTGCCGGCGCCGTTGGGGCCGATGATGCAGCGCAGCTCGCCGGCGTCGATGGTCAGGCTGAGCTTGTTCAAGGCGCGGAAGCCGTCGAAGCTCACGGTGATGTCGTCGAGGTAGAGGATGACCCTGTGCGACAGGTCGAGCTCGCCTGGCTTGTACACCCGCCCGTCCGCGGCCGAGCCCTCCCAGTGCTCGCGCAGGTTCTCGCGCTCGGCGTCGAGGCGGGCGCTCTCGCGTTCGATCTCGAGGGTGGGGATCATGCGTTCGCTCCCTTGGCGATGGGGGTGTCGGCCGCGGACCGGGCGGCCTGGCGTTCGGTGGCCAGCACCTCGGCCGGCGTTCCGCCGAACGTCGCCGCCGCGCGCCGCGCACGCAGCTTGCGCCAGAGGCCGACCACGCCGTCGGGCAGGTAGAGGGTGACGACGATGAAGAGGAAGCCGAGCACGAAGGGCCAGTATTCCGGCAGATAGACGGTGAACACGCTCTTGGCGAGGTTCACGATGCCCGCACCGAGCACCGCGCCCACCAGCGTGCCGCGCCCGCCCACCGCCACCCACACCGCGATCTCGATCGAGTTCGCCGGCGACATTTCCGAGGGGTTGATGATGCCGACCTGGGGCACGTACAGTGCGCCCGCCAGCCCGCACAGCATCGCCGACAGCGTCCACATGAAGAGCTTGTAGTGCAGCGGGTTGTAGCCGATGAACATGACCCGGCTCTCGGCGTCGCGGATCGCCGCCAGCACGCGGCCGAAGCGCGAGGTGACGAGGTAGCGGCCGAGCACCAGGCAGGCGATCAGCAGCGCCGCCGAGAGCGCGAACAGCGTCACCCGCATTCCGGGCGAGGTGATGTCGTAGCCCAGGATGCGCTTGAAGTCGGTGAAGCCGTTGTTGCCGCCGAAGCCGGTCTCGTTGCGGAAGAACAGCAGCATTGCGGCATAGGTCAGCGCCTGGGTGATGATCGAGAAGTACACCCCCTTGATGCGCGAGCGGAAGGCGAACCAGCCGAACACGAAGGCCACCAGCCCGGGCAGCGCGACCACCAGGAACAGCGCCCACAGCAGCGAGTCCGAGCCCGCCCAGTACCAGGGCAGCTCCTTCCAGTCGAGGAAGACCATGAAGTCGGGCAGCTCGGCGCCGTAGCTGCCGTCGCGCCCGATCTGGCGCATCAGGTACATGCCGAAGGCGTAGCCGCCGAGGGCGAAGAACAGGCCGTGGCCGAGCGAGAGGATGCCGGCGTAGCCCCAGATCAGGTCCATGGCGACGGCGACCACCATGTAGCACAGGATCTTGCCGAGCAGGCTGACGGTGTAGGCGGAGACGTGCAGTGGGTGGCTCTCGGGCAGCGCAAGGTGCGCGACCGGCACGCCGATCCAGGCCACGGCGGCGAAGATCGCGAGCGCGATCCAGCCGCCGCGCGGCATGCTCTGGAAGAGCCGGAGGGTGAAGGGCGTTCGCATGGCGGTGGCCTCAGCTGTCGGCGAAGCGGCCCTTGAGGGCGAAGATGCCCTGCGGACGCTTCTGGATGAAGGCGATGATGAAGACCAGCACCAGGATCTTGGCCACGACCGCGCCCGCCCAGCCTTCGAGGAACTTGGCGACGATGCCCAGGCCGAGCGCCGCCCACACCGCGCCGGCGAGCTGGCCGACGCCGCCGAGCACCACCACCATGAAGGCGTCGACGATGTAGCCGGTGCCCATCGCCGGGCCGACGTTGGCGATCTGCGACAAAGCCAGCCCGCCCAGCCCGGCGACCCCCGAGCCGATGGCGAAGGCCAGGGTGTCGACGCGCGCGGTGGGCACGCCCACGCAGCCCGCCATCGGCCGGTTCTGGGTGACCGCGCGCACGAACATGCCCAGCCGCGTCTTCTGCATCATCAGCCAGATCAGCGCCAGCACGAAGGCGGCGAAGCCGAGGATGACGATGCGGTTGTATGGCAGCACCACGCCGCCGGCGAGCTCGACCCCACCCGACATCCACGACGGGTTGGCGAGCTCCAGGTTCTGCGGCCCGAAGAGCACGCGCGCGGCCTGGATCAGCACCAGCGACAGGCCCCAGGTGGCGAGCAGGCTCTCCAGCGGGCGACCGTAGAGGTGGCGCAGCACCAGGCGCTCCATGACGATGCCGACCAGCGCGGCGGCGAGGAAGGCCGCGGGGATTGCCGCGAGCACGTAGAGGTCCAGGTATTCGGGGAAGTGGCTGCGGAACACGCCCTGCACCACGAAGGTGGCGTAGGCGCCGACCATCAGCAGCTCGCCGTGCGCCATGTTGATCACGCCCATCACGCCGTAGGTGATCGCCAGGCCGAGCGCGGCGAGCAGCAGGATGGAGCCGAGCGACAGGCCGGAGAACAGTGTGCCGGCGGTCTGCGCCAGGCCGATGCGGCGGTCGATCGCGCGCATTGAGGCGGCCGCCGCGGCGCGCACCTCGGCGTCCGCCTCGACCCAGGTCGCCGCCGCGCCCTCGCCGCGCTTCTCGAGCAGCGCGGCGAGCAGGTTCTTGACCGCCGCGTCGGACGAGCCGCCGAGCGCCTGCGCCGCCTTCAGGCGCAGCGCGGGGTCGGGCGAGGCGAGCTCGAGCTTGGCGGTGGCGTAGAGCAGGACCTCGCGCACCGCGGCGTCCGATTCAGCAGCGAGCGCGCGCGCCAGCACCGGCAGCAGCGCCGGGCTGGCGTTCTCGCGCAGGGTGTCGGCCGCGGCCAGGCGCTGTGCCGGCTGCGCGGAGGACAGCGCGAGCGCCGCGCGCGCGGTGCCGATCGCACGGCGCAGGCGGTTGTTCACGGTGATCCGGGTGGCGGCCCCGGCCTCGGCGGCGATCGCCTCGCCGCTGACGGCGTCGCGCAGCCCGTCGGGTGCGATCACCACCAGGCGGCCGTCCACCGTGCCGAGCCGCCCGCCCTCGAGCGCGTCGAGCAGCGCCGCGGCTTCGTCGCCGCCGGCCACGCCGAGCGCGTCGATCGCGGCGACGCGGGCGTTGAAGTCACCGCCCAGCCCCTGCGCCAGCGCGGGGTCGAGCGCCGCCCGCGCCGGCAGCGCGGCGAGCGCCATCAGCACGCACAGCGCGGCGACGATACACCATTGTCGTTTTGTCGGTCCGAACATCGTCGGCTCCCTCTTCAGACGAAAATCGGGGTCAGACCCCGATTTTCCGGACGATCACAGCCCCTGCTTGCCCTCGTTGCCCTCGATGAACGGGCTCCACGGCTGGGCGCGGATCGGCTGCTGGGTCTGCCAGACGACGTCGAACTGCCCGTCAGCGCGCACCTCGCCGATCAGCACCGGCTTGTGCAGGTGGTGGTTGGTCGCGTCCATGGTCAGCGTGAAGCCGGACGGGGCCTTGAAGGTCTGTCCGCCCATCGCCGCGATGACCTTGTCGACGTCGGTGCTGCCGGCCTTCTCGACCGCCTGCTTCCACATGTGCAGGCCGACATAGGTCGCCTCCATGGGGTCGTTGGTGACCACGGTGTCGGCGTTGGGCACGGCGTTCTTCTTCGCCCAGGCGCGGTACTTCTCGATGAAGGCCTTGTTCTGCGGGTTGTCCACCGACATGAAGTAGTTCCACGCCGCCAGGTGGCCGAGCAGGGGCTTGGTATCGACGCCGCGCAGCTCCTCCTCGCCGACCGAGAAGGCCACCACCGGCACGTCGGTCGCCTTCAGTCCGGCATTGCCCAGCTCCTTGTAGAAGGGCACGTTGGAGTCGCCGTTGATGGTCGACACCACGGCCGTCTTCTTGCCCTCGGCGGCGAACTGCTTGATGCGCGCGATGATGGTCTGGTAGTCGGCGTGCCCGAAGGGGGTGTAATCCTCCAGGATGTCGGCATCGCTGACCCCCTTGCTCTTCAGGAAGGCGCGGAGGATCTTGTTGGTCGTGCGCGGATACACGTAGTCGGTGCCGAGCAGCACGAAGCGCTTGGCGCCGCCGCCCTCCTCGCTCATCAGGTACTCGACCGCGGGGATCGCCTGCTGGTTGGGCGCGGCGCCGGTGTAGAAGACGTTCTTCTCCAGTTCCTCGCCCTCGTACTGCACCGGGTAGAAGAGCAGGCCGTTGAGCTCCTTGAACACCGGCAGCACCGACTTGCGCGACACCGAGGTCCAGCAGCCGAACACCGCGGCCACCTTGTCCTGCGCCAGCAGCTGGCGCGCGCGCTCGGCGAACAGCGGCCAGTTCGATGCCGGGTCGACCACCACCGGCTCGAGCTTCCTGCCGAGCACGCCGCCGCCGGCGTTGATCTCCTCGATGGTCATCAGCGCCACGTTCTTCAACGCGGTCTCGGAGATCGCCATCGTGCCCGACAGCGAATGCAGGATGCCGACCTTGATGGTGTCGGCGGCGTGCGCACCGGCGGGCAGGCCGATCGCGGCGATGGAAGCCGAAAGCGTGAGGACTTTGACGAAGTTGCGACGGTTCATGGACGGACCTCTTGCAGTGGGTGGAAGTCGAGCGCAGCGCAGGCTGCGTCGATGACCTCTCTGCAAGGGGCGTGCCACGTTGCCGGCGAGTGGCCGGACGGAGTGTGGGAGGAGGTCGAAACCCGCGCCGTTGATGCGCTCGCGGTGCGCGGACGGATTGCGCGCCCGCCCGCCTGCCGTCCCGTCGGTGCGCCTCTGTCGCGGATGCCGCGCCCTGCGGCGATGCAGCACCCGGGAGGCGTGCACCATCGCAGTGCAGCAATCTCCGGGTCGCCCGCGTGCGTCAGCCGGGAAGCGCTGCTCTGCCCCTCACGCCTTACGCCTCACGCTGGGCACCGGCTCCTACAGCATGCTGTCGAGGAAGGCGCGCGTGCGCGGATGCCGCGGGTTGGCGAAGAACTCCGCCGCCGGGCGCGACTCGATGAGCTCGCCGCCGTCCATGAACACCACCCGGCTGGCGACCTCGCGGGCGAAGCCCATCTCGTGCGTCACCACCAGCATGGTCATGTGCTCGTCGGCGAGCTGGCGCATGGTGCGCAGCACCTCGCCGGTGAGCTCGGGGTCGAGCGCCGAGGTGGGCTCGTCGAAGAGCATGATGTCGGGCTCCATCGCCAGCGCGCGCGCGATCGCCACACGCTGCTTCTGTCCGCCGGAGAGCCGCGAGGGATAGGCGTCGCGCTTGTCGAAGAGGCCGACCTTGCGCAGCAGTTCCTCGGCCTTGGGCAGGATCGCCTCGCGCTTGATGCCCTTCACCGTGATCGGCGCCTCGATCACGTTCTGCAGCACGGTGAGGTGCGGGAACAGGTTGAAGTGCTGGAACACCATGCCCATGCGCGCGCAGATCCGGCGCAGCTCGGCGTCGGCGACGTAGCGCGCGTGGCCGCCGGCGTCGTTGTCGGCGAGGGTGTCGCCCTCGATGACGATGCGGCCGGCGTCGATGGTCTCGAGGTGGTTGAGGCAGCGCAGGAAGGTGCTCTTGCCCGAGCCGGAGGGGCCGATCACCGCCACCACCTCGCCCTTGGCGAGCGTCAGCGACACGCCCTTGAGCACCTCGTTGGCGCCGAAGCGCTTGCGGATGCCGTCGGCGAGGATCATCGGACTCGTCATCGGGCCCGTCATCGCGGCGGCCTCAGTCATAGACGGCATGGCGTTTCTCCAGGCGCTGGAAGAACCAGGTCAGCACCAGCGTCATCAGCAGGTAGAAGGCGGCGGCGACGATGAAGGGCGTGATCGTGAAGTCGCGCTGCACGATGCCGCGCGCCGCGCGCAGCAGGTCGTTGAGCGCCAGTACGTAGATCAGCGAGGTGTCCTTGACCAGGGTGATGGTCTCGTTGCTCATCGGCGGCAGGATGCGCTTGACCACCTGCGGCAGCACGATGCGGCGCATGGTCTGGCCGTAGCTGAAGCCGAGCACCTTGGCGCCCTCGTACTGGCCGCGGTCGATCGACTGGATGCCGGCGCGGAAGATCTCGGCGAAATAGGCCGCGTAGTTGAGCGCGAAGGCCACGATCGCCGCCGGGAAGTCGGGCAGCCGGATGCCGATCCCCGGCACGAAGGGCAGCGCGTAGTAGATGAACAGCATCTGCAGCATCAGCGGCGTGCCGCGCATCAGCCAGATGTAGCCGTTGACCGCCTGGCTGGCGGCGCTGAAGCGCGAGATGCGCACCAGCGCCAGACCGAGCCCGAGCGGCACTGCCAGCAGCAGGGTGATCAGGAAGAGCTGCAGCGTGACCAGCGAGCCCTCGGCGAGCGGGCCGAGGATGCTGAGGATGTAGTCCATGGCGGGACGCCGGGCGAGCGGCGGGCAGGTGGGGGACGCTAGGGCGTCCGAGTGGCGCGGGGACGCGTTCGGCGCAAGGGCCCGCGTGGGGCGGTGTGCGGGGGGGCGCGGCTTGCGCCGCTCCTACATGCGACGCAGACCGCGGCGGTTTCCGTAGGAGCGGCGCAAGCCGCGAACTCCCGGCCCGGCTTACTTGATGATGTTCTTGCCGAACCACTCGGTGGAGATGCGGGCGGCGCTGCCGTCGGCCTTCATCTCGTCCATCGCCTTCTGCAGCTTCGCCAGCAGCGCGGTGTCGTCCTTGCGGGTGCCGACGCCGTATTCCTCGGTGCCGAAGTGGTCGTCGAGCACCACGTAGTCGTTCGGCTTCTTGGCGGTGTAGTAGCGGCCCACGACCTCGTCGAGCACGACCGCGTCGAGGCGGCCGGTGGTGAGATCCATCAGCGCGGTGACGTTGTCGCCGAACTTCTTCAACTCCTTGAAGGAGGTGGCGATCGGATCCTTTTGCACCGCGTCGATTGCGCTGCTGCCGTCCTGGATGCCGATCACCTTGCCGGCGAGCTCGGCCTTGGTCTTGATCGTCGAGGAGGCGGGCACCACGATGATCTGGTGGTTTTCCATGTAGGCGCTGGTGAAGCCAATGTTCTTGCGGCGCTCCTCGGTGATGGTGAGGCCGTTCCACAGCGCATCGACGCGCTTGCCGTTGAGCTCGGCTTCCTTGGCGCTCCAATCGATCGGCTTGAACTCGACCTCGATGCCGAGGCGCTTGGCCGCTTCCCTCGCGAGGTCGATGTCGAAGCCGACGAGTTCGTTCTTCTCGTTGCGGAAGCCCATCGGCGGAAAGTTGTCGTCGAGGCCGATGACGATCTTCGCCGGGGCCGCAGGGGCGGCAGCGGATTGGGCGGCAGGCGCGGTTTCGTTCTTGCCGCAGCCGGCGAGCAGTGCAGCGGCGGTGAGGGAGAGCATCAGCAGCGAGGTGAGTTTCATCTTGGTCTTGCCCGGGAGGGTGGTCGGGGACGGGCCGGATAGGCCCGCCACGGAGACGGCGCCGGGGTGTCGGCGCCAAAACCATGATTCTCGCTGCACTGCGTCAGAGGAGCAACCTCGCCGCTGTCCGCGGCGCGCGCGCAGGGGCGCTCAGTTGCCCGCGGGCTCGCGCCGGCGCGCCTCGGTGGCGTTGCCACCATCCCGGGCCTCCCTGGGTTCGCGCCGGAAGCTGCGACGGGTCTCCCCGTCACTGTCGCGCCGAACCCCTTGGAAAACCTCGGGCTGCCGCCCATCCGCCGCGCTGCGGCGAGGGCTGCGTACATCGCCTCCGGTGCCGGAGGGACGCGGCTCGGACCGCGCGGCGCCCGGAGCTCCGAAGGCAGGGCGCTCGATGCGCTGGCGGGGTGGCTCGGCGTGCAGCAAGCCTTCGCGCGCACCCGGCGGTCGTTCCTGGACGATCCTGGGCGGACGGGCGCCCTCGCGAGGGTCGCGACGATCGCGGAACTGCGGGCGATCGGGTGTGTCGTCGCGATCGCGCCCGGCGTCGCGGCGGGGCGTGAAGCCGGGCCAGGTCCGGGAGTCGCCTTCGCGTCTGCTCCAGCGCCCGTCGTCCCCGCGCCGATCGTCGTCGCGCCAGCGCTTGCGGTCGTGATCGTCGCGACGGTCGTGGCGCCCATCGGGGCGCACGTCGATGCGCGGCGGATGTCCCACGATCGGGCGGGAATGCACCCGCGGCGGGCTCCAGTAGCCCGGCACCCAGTGCGGGCGCGGGCCGACCCGGTTCCAGTGGCCGTCGATCCAGATGTAGCCGGCGGCCGGCGGCAGGCCGCGGTATTCGACTCGGGGTGGCGGCGTGACGATCACCGTCTCGCGCGTGTAGTAGCGATCATCCTCGTAGTAGCCGTAGTCGTCGGCGGGAACCACCGCGCAGCCGCCCAACCCGAGGCAGGCGGCGAGCAGTGCGGGCCAGGTTGCCGGGCGGAGTCTCATGGGGGCGTCCTTCACGAGGGGGCGGGTGGGAAGCGTTCGGGGGGGGGGCGGTCAGGACCGCGGGACGAATCGCCCGCGCGGCCCCTTCCGCGTCTCTGCTGTCTCCATGCGCACGATAGGCCAAAGCCCGCGCGCCGGGTGGGCGGCGCGGTAATCAGTTGTGACGGCGGGGCGCCCCGCCGCGCGTGCCGGTCAGGCGCCGAGCAGGACGACCCCGGCGCCCGCGATCGCGCCACCGCCAACGCGCAGCACGAAGCGGCCGGCATGTGTGTCGGGCAGCAGGCGGGCGAGGCCCAGGCCGGCCAGGTGCAGCGCCGCGGTGGCGAGTGCGAAGCCCGCGGTGTAGGCGAACGCGGAGCCCGCGCCCATCTCGGCATGGTGCGCGTGACCGTGGAAGAGCGCGAAGGCCGCCACCAGTGGCAGCGCTGCCGCGAGCGGAAGGCGGGCGAGGCTGGCGATCAGCAAGCCGAAGACCAGCACCGACGCGGCGATTCCGGTCTCCACCGCGGGCAGGGCGATGCCGGCTGCGGACAGGGCAGCGCCGCCAAGCATCGCCAGCACGAAGCCGGCCGGCAGCATCCAGCGCGCACCGCCGCGCTGGCGGGCGGCGAAGAGGCCGACTGCGAGCATCGCGAGCAGATGGTCGAGTCCGCCGAGCGGGTGCGCCAGGCCGCTGGCGAGGCTGGCCGTGCCATGGTCGGGATGGGCGAGCGCCGGCGCGGCGGCGAGGGCGAGTACGAGGGCGAGCGCGGGCCGGGCGAGGTGGCGGTGAAAAGCGTACATGGGGGCGATTCCTTGGCGGAGTGGATGCGGAGAAAGGGCTTTGGCGAGAGGGTGGCAAAGAAAGCTAACAAGTTGCGTGCCAGCTGCACAGGAGTGCGCGCCTGGCCCGTCCGGAATGGGGCGGAGGTCGGAAGGGGTGCAAAGCCGGATGGCGCATCGTGGTTCGAACCGGAAGGCTTCTGACCGCCTCACGCCTCACGCCTCACGCCTCACGCCTCACGCCTCACGCCGTCGGCAGCGTCAGCACCAGCCGCGCGCCGCCCTCCGGGCGGTTCTCCGCGGCGAGCGTGCCGCCGTGGCGCTCGACGATGCCGTAGCTGATCGACAGCCCCAGCCCGGTGCCCTTGCCGACCGGCTTGGTGGTGAAGAAGGGGTCGAAGATGCGGCCGAGGATCTCCGCGGGGATACCGGGGCCGTTGTCGTCGAAGCACATCCGCACGCGCCCCGCGTCGAGGGCGGCGGAGATCCGCAGCGTGGGCGGGGCCTCGCTCGCGCCGGCGGCATCGCACGCGTTCTCGATCAGGTTGGTCACCACCTGCTGGATGCGGCCGGGCGAGCCCCGCAGCGCGATCCGCGGCGGCAGTGCGAGTTCGACGCGGAAGTCCTCGCGTGCGGTCTTGCACACCCAGCGCACCGCGCGCTCGACGACCTCCACCAGATCGAAGTCCTCCGTCTCGTCGCGGTCCATCGCCGAGAAGCGCTTGAGGCCGTCGACGATCGCGCGCGTGCGCTCGGCGCCTTCGATCGTGCCTTCGATCAGCGAGGGCAGGTCGTCGAGGATGCGGTCGATGCGCAGGTTGCGGCGCGCGGACTCGATCTCTTCGGCGCCCGCGCCGCGGTGGATGGTCTCCAGGTAGCCGGCGAGCCGGCCGGCGTAGCGCTGCAGCGCATGCACGTTGCCGAGCACGAAGCTGATCGGGTTGTTGAGCTCGTGCGCCACCCCGGCGACGAGGCGGCCGAGCGAGGCCATCTTCTCGGCGTGCAGCAGCTGCTGCTGGGTGCGCTTGAGATCCTCGTGCGCCTCGTGCAGGGCCTGGTAGGCACGGCGCAGCTCGCCCACCGGGCGGCCGGTCACCACCATGCCGAGCGACTTGCCGACCGCGTTGAAGCGCGGCGTGCAGTTCAGCGACACCGGCACCGCGCTGCCGTCGCGGGCGCGCAGCGGCAGTTCGCAGTCGTGCACCTCCTTCGCGCCCTGGCCGAACAGGCGGCGGCGCGCCTCCTCGGCCGCGAGCGGGTCGACGAAGAGCTCGAACAGGCTGGTGCCGCGCAGGGCGTCGACGCTGCGCCCGCAGAAGGCCTCGAGCGAGCGGTTGGCGTCCTGGATGATGCCGTTGCGGTCGCACACCAGCATGATGTCGGACATCGAGGTCAGCACCGACAGGATGAACTGCTGCGACTCCTCGAGCTTGGCGTTCTTCTGCTCGAGCGCGACCTCGTACTGGAGCAGGTCCGAGTAGACCTGGTCCATCTTGTCGATGACCTCCATCCATACGTCCTCGCTCACGCCGACGATCTCGCCGGGGTGGGCGGTGTGGCGCAGGGCGTCGTCGGAAGGAGGGCTCATCGGCGGCGGTTCTCGGCTCAATGCACGGTGCACGCCATGCACGGGTCGAAGGAGCGCACCACGTGCTGGACCGCGAGCGGCACGCGTTCGTCCTCGCCCACCGGGGTGCCGACGAGCGCCTGCTCGAGCGCGCCGGGCTGGCCGCCGGCGTCGCGCGGCGAGAAGTTCCAGGTCGTCGGGGCGACGATCTGGTAGTTGGCGATCACGCCCTTGCGCACCACCAGCCAGTGGCCGAGCGTGCCGCGCGCGGCCTCGACCAGGCCCGTCGCCTGCGCCTCGGCCGGCATCGCGCCGTGCCTGCAGAAGGGCTCGCCGGGCACGATCGCCTGCACCCACGCCTCCATGGCCGGCAGCACGCGGGCGAACTCGAGCGCGCGCGCGACCACCCGGGAGAGGACGTTGCCGCCGCCGCGTGCGACCAGGTCGCGCACCAGCGCATGGCCGTCGACCACCTGGCGGGCGAGCGCGCCGCACTCGAAGGCCTCGCCGCCGAGCCGCGGCGCCTTGCACCACGAGTAGGCGCCATCCTTGTCGGCGAGCGGCTCCGTGCGACCCTCGAAGGGATGCAGCGCGGGGCCGTCGGGCAGCCAGGCGTGGCGGCCGTCCTCGCGGATCGCGCCCGGGTCGAACGCCTCCACGGCGGCGCTGCCCGCCCGCCACAGCCCGGCGGTGAACAGCGGCGCGTCGTCGAGCCGGTAGGCGCCGCCGGACAGGAAGCGGTCGTGGCCGCGGCCGAGGCTGGCGAGCCCGAGCGCGCGGGCGATCGCGAGGAAGTGGCGGAAGTCGCCCTCGTGGGGCGCGCGCGCATCGCACCAGCGCCACAGCGCGGCCTCGGAGTCGAGCGCCGCCACCGCCTCCAGCGTGTCGGCGAACAGCCGCGTCTCGAGGAAGGCGCGGAAGCGGCGCAGCAGCGCGAGCAGGCGCAGCTTGTCGTTCATCGCCACCGCGCGCGTGCTGCCGCCGGGCTGCAGCGCCAGCGTATGCGGCCACTTGCCGGCGAGCGTGCCGGTGAGCTCCAGGAAGGCCGCGCGCGCCGGCAGCACCTCGGCGGTGGCGCTGCCCTCGACCGCCGCGAAGCGCGCGCGCGCGGCGGCGTGCCAGGCGTGGCCGCGATAGGCCGCGCGCGCGAAGTCGGGCATGAAGAAGAGGTAGAAGTGGGTGAGGTGGTCGGCGAGGTTCTCCGCCGCCAGCACCAGCGCCGCCGCGCGCTCGCCGTTGGGCGCCGGCACCAGGCCCATCGCCGCGCGCAGCGCCGCCGCCGCTGCGGCCGACTGCGACACCGAGCAGATGCCGCAGATGCGCGGCACGAAGACGAGCGCGTCGAGCGGCGTCTTGCCCACCAGCACGCCCTCGAAGCCGCGGTACAGCGGCGCGGTCACCTGCGCCGCGCGCACGCGGCCGGCCTCGACCTCGAGGCTCACCTCGAGGTCGCCCTCGACGCGGTTGAAGGGGCCCAGGACCAGTCGGCTCATGCGCGGCCCTCAGCGCCCGTTACCGCCGCGCGGCACCGCCGGCGGCACCACCGGGTGGTCGGCGTGGGCGTTCTCGCGCACGCGCCGCGGCGTGGCCGACTTGGACAGCGCGGCGAGCGCGACGAACCAGGCCTTGGGCATGTCCGCCGGCAGGCCGATCGGGATGCCGGCGAGCTTGGGGGTCTGGTGGAAGGGGTGGCCGGGCTCCTCGAAGCCGGGCGCGGTGCAGGCGATGCAGGTGAAGCCGCCCTCGGGGCAGGAGCCGGCGCCGTTCCACAGCCGGGTGTTGCAGTCGGCGTGGGCCTGGGTGCCCTTGCAGCCGAGGTTCTCCATCAGGCAGCCGAGCTGGGAGAGCTCTGCCGCGCTCGCCTTGAACTCGTAGAACTCGTTGCGGCTGCAGCCGTGGTGGACGAGCTTGTCGGCGTAGAAGCGCGGGCGGCCGAGCGCGTCGAGCTCGGCCGCGGTGAAGGCGCCGGCGGCGAGCCCGAGCAGGGTCTCGACCACCCAGCCGGGGTGGGTCGGGCAGCCGGCGACGTTGATCACCGGCAGGCCGTCGGGGGCGCGCCAGTCGGCGCCGAGCAGGCCGCCCGCCTGCTCGCCGTCGTACTGCAGGCCGCAGGCGTCGGTGGGGTTGGCGCCCGAGCTGGTCATGCCGCCGAAGGCGGCGCAGCTGCCCACCGCGACCACGTGGCGGGCGCGCGCGGCGAGCCGGCGCGCCCAGTCGATCATCGGCCGCCCGGTGCCGGCCAGCATGTGGAAGCGCCCGCTGCCCGCGGGGCCGCGCAGCAGCGCGCCCTCGATGCACAGGATGTCGAGCGCGTGGCGCCCCTCGGCGCAGGCCTCGAGCAGCTCGAGCGCTTCGGCGCCCGTCTGCTCCGACAGCGAGGGATGCCACAGCAGCTCGATGCCGCCGGCGCGCAGCGTGCCGGTGACGTCGCCGGCGTCGTGGCACAGCAGCGACATCGTGCACCCGCCGCAGCCGCCGGATTGCAGCCAGAGCAGGTTCATGACGCCACCCCGCCGCCGCCCTCGACGGCTTCGTTCGCGTCATCGGCCCCGTCCTCGGCCGCCCCATCCTCGGCGCCGCCGGCACGCTCCAGCCCCCAGCGCACGAGCTTCGCGCGCAGGCCCACGCGCGACAGGCCGAGCTCGGCGGCGGTGCGCGTCTTGTTCCAGCGGTGGCGGATCAGGCTGGCGTGGACGATCTTCGCCTCCAGTGCCTCCAGGCGGCTGCGCAGGTCGCCCTCCAGGCCGCCCAGCCAGGACAGCGAGGCCGCCTCCTCCGCCGCGCCGGCGGCGTGCAGCACCCGCGGCGACAGGTGGGCGGCCGACAGGCGCGGACCTTCGGCGAGCGCGATCATGCGCAGCACCTCGTTGCGCAGCTCGCGCACGTTGCCCGGCCAGCGGTAGGCGCACAGGCGCTCGACGATCTCGGCGTCGAGCGCTTCGAAGGCCAGCCCGAGTGCGGCGGCGTTGTCCTGCAGGTAGTGCTGCGCGATCAAGGGGATGTCCATCGGCCGCTCGCGCAGCGGCGGCACGTGCACGGTGATTGCGGCGAGGCGGTAGTAGAGGTCCTCGCGGAAACGCCCGCTGCGCACCTCCTCCTCGAGGTCGCGGTTGGTGGCGGCGATCACGCGCACATCCACCGCCACCGGCCGTGGTGCCCCCACCGGGCGCACCTCGCCCTCCTGCAGCACGCGCAGCAGCTTGACCTGGAAGGCGGCGGACGTCTCGCCGATCTCGTCGAGCAGGATGGAGCCGCCGCTGGCCTGGCGGAACAGGCCCTCGCGGTCCTCGGTGGCGCCGGTATAGGCGCCGCGGCGGGCGCCGAAGAGTTCGGACTCGAGCAGGGTGTCGGGCAGCGCGCCGCAGTTCTCCACCACGAAGGCGCCGGACTCGCGCGGGCTGCCGTAGTGCAGGGCGCGCGCGAGCAGCTCCTTGCCGGTGCCGGATTCGCCGGTCAGCAGCACCGGGATGTCGTAGCCGGCGACCTTGTCGATGAGCGTGCAGATCGTGTTCATCGGCGAATCGGGCGCGCGCAGCAGTGCACCGCCGCGCTGGCGGCCGCGCACTGCCTCGCGCTTGCCGGCGACGCGCTGGCGCAGCACCGGAGCGGCGACCTTGAGGTCCATGCCGAGGCGCTCGTTCTCGGCCTGCAGGCGCTGCAGCTGCGCGGCGTTGCGCAGGGTCAGCAGGAGCTGCTCGGGCTGCCAGGGCTTGAGCAGGTACTGGAAGATGCCGGCCTCGTTGATGCCGGCGATGATGTCCTCGGAGTCGGTGTAGCCCGAGACGATGATGCGCACTGCGTCCGGCCAGCGCTCGCGCACCTCGCGCAGCAGCGCCACGCCCGAGGTGCCCGGCATGCGCTGGTCGGTGAGCACGACCTGGATCCACTCGCGCGCGAGGATCTCCAGCGCCTCGGCCGCCGACGAGGCGGTGAACACCTCGAACTCCTCGTCCAGCGTACGCCGCAGCGCCTCCTGCGAGCGCAGCTCGTCATCGACGACGAGGACGGTGGGCAGGGTCGGGGCGGGCATGGCGGGAGGCGTTTCCTTCAGGCGGCGGATGCGGCGGGCGCCCGCCAGCCCAGCTCGCGGTGGCGGGCGAGGTGGCGCGGCGTCCACGATTGCGGGCTCTTCAGCACGAAGTGGTAGCGCGCCACATGGTAGCTCGGGTCGAAACCGTAGAAATTGCGCCGCATCATGTCGAGCTCGGCAGCGCGGTAGGCGGCGAGCGGCTTCGCGGCCTCGTCGGCGGCGCGGCGGCGGGCCTTGTCGGCGATGCGCGCGGCGAGCCCCGGGTCGTCGGCGAGCGTGCGCGCACGCGCCTCCACTTCCGCGGTGAAGCCGGCCCGGTCGGCCCCGAAGCAGTCGTCGATCAGGCCCTGCGCCGCGGCCTCGCGGGCGAGCAGCGGCAGGCGGTTGCGCATGATCGCGCGCGCGGCGTCCTCGCCCACCCGGCGCGGCAGCAGGTAGGTCCAGTATTCCGAGCCGAACAGGTTGCCCATGTTCTTGTAGTGCGGGTTCATCACCACGCCCTCGCGCGCCCACACGCGGTCGCAGGCGAGCGCGAGGAAGCAGCCGCCGGCGCCGGCGTTGCCGCGCAGCGCGGCGACGGTGAGGCGGTCGGTGAGCCCGAGCAGCGCCAGGCAGACGTCGTCGATGGCCTCGATGTTCGCCCACGACTCGTCGGCCGGCGAGGGCGCGGCCTCGATGGTATTGAGGTGGATGCCGTTGGACCAGAAGCCGGCGCCGCCGTCGAGCACCAGCACGCGCGTGGGGCGGCCGCGCGCGAACGCGATGGCGGTGAGCAGGCGGCGGCACTGCGCGGTGGACATGGCGCCGTTGTAGAACTCGAAGGACAGCACGCCGAGCGCGCCGTCGTCCGTCTCGCGGTAGGCGAGCTCGCGGTAGCCGAGCGCGGCCGGATCGGCGCCGGCCGGCGTCATCAGCGTGGCGGGCAGCTCGGGCAGGGCCGCGGCTTCAGCGGCTTCAGCGACCTCGGCGGCGAAGGCGAGCGTGGCCGGGAGCTTGAAGGGATGCGGGCTGTCGGCGCGGCGCACATGGCCGATCCATACCGCGCCGTCGGCCGTGGCGCGCAGCAGCGCGCCGTCGCGGCGGGCGAGGAGCGTGCCGGGCGCGCCCTCCCCGCAGCCGGCCGGCCGGCGCCCGGGGTGGGCGTCGAAGAGATGGCAGGGCTGGCCGAACAGCGCGTCGGCCACGCCGGGGAAGCCGTCGGCGGCGCGGATGCGGGCGAGGATCTCGGCGCTGCCCATGCGCGCCCAGTCGAGCGCGCGCTCGGCCTGGCGCATCAAGGGGCGCAGGCGGCCGCGCGCAGCGGGGATGTGCGCCAGCGGGCGCGGCTGCCAGCGTCCGGCGCGCCACTCGGGCACGCGCGCGAGCGCCTCGCGCACCGCGGCGAGCGCGCCGGCGGTGGTCTCGTTGCGATAGACGTCGGCCTTGCTTGCGGCGCGCAGCAGGAACTCGCGGCTGGCCCACACCGGGCCGGCGTCCATCCCGGCCTCGGCCTGCAGCACGGTGACGCCCCAGGCTGGCTCGGCTTCCTGGATCGCCCAGTCGAGCGCGGAGGGCCCGCGGTCGCCGACGATGCCCGGATGCACGATCAGGGTGAGGTGGCGCCGCCACACCGACTCCGGCACCGCGCGCTTGAGGAAGGGCGCGACGATCACGTCGGGCGCGAACAACGCCACCGCCTCCTCGGTCACGCTGTCGGCGATGTCGAACTCCACCGAGACCGCGTGGCCGTCCGCGCCGAGCTCGGCGAACAGGCGCTGGGCGAGGCCGTTGAAGCTGTGGGTGAGGAGCAGGATGCGCAGCGCCGCGGCCATCAGCAGATCCTCGGCAGCTGCTCGCCGGCGAGCCAGTCCACCATGCGCCGCCCGCCGAAGCCGGTGCGGATCTGCACGAAGTGCTGCGGGTCGGCGGTGGCGGCGCCGATGCGCGCCGCCTCGGCGCCGAGCGGGTGGGCGTGCAGCGCGGCGAGCGCGGCCTCGGCGTGCTCCGGTGCGCACAGCACCACCAGCTTGCCCTCGTTGGCGACGTAGAGCGGGTCGAGCCCGAGCAGCTCGCAGGCCGCGTGCACCTGCGGCGACACCGGGATCGCCGCCTCGTCGAGCTCCATGCCCACGCCCGACTGCGCGGCGATCTCGTTGAGCGTGGTCGCCAGCCCGCCGCGGGTGGGGTCGCGCAGCACGCGCACCGCCTCGGCCGGCACCGCGGCATACAGCGCCTCGACCAGGCCGTTGAGCGCCGCGCTGTCGGAGACGATCTCGGAGTCGAAGGCGAGCGACTCGCGCTGCGCCATGATCGCCATGCCGTGGTCGCCGATGCGCCCGGACAGCAGCACCACGTCGCCCGGCCGCGCACGCGCGCCGCCCGGATCGCGCCCGGCCGGTAGCGCGCCGACGCCGGTGGTGGTGATGAAGACGCCGTCGCCCTTGCCCTGCTCGACCACCTTGGTGTCGCCGGTCACCACCACGACCCCGGCCGCGCGCGCGGCGGCGGCCATCGAATCGACGATGCGGGCGAGCTCGGCGAGCGCATAGCCCTCTTCGAGGATGAAGCTGGCGGCCAGGTAGAGCGGGCGCGCGCCCATCACCGCGAGGTCGTTCACCGTGCCGTGCACCGACAGGCTGCCGATGTCGCCGCCGGGGAAGAACAGCGGGCTCACCACGTGGGCGTCGGTCGCCATCACCAGGCGCTCGCCCGGTGCCGGCGCGGGCAGCACCGCGCCGTCGTCGCCGCGGGCGAGGAAGTCGTTGGCGAAGGCGCGCGCGAAGAGCTCGGAGATGAGCTGCGCCATCGCCCGCCCGCCGGCGCCGAAGCCGAGGTCGACGCGGCCGTTGCGCAGGTCCAGCGGGCGGACGTAGCCGGGTTTGACGGTGTTCATGCGGTTTCCTGGTTTGCGTTCAGGCGTGCAGCGCGGTCGACGACGCGCACCGGCACGTCGCGGAAGCGCCCGTAGTTGTAGTGTGCGGCGCAGGCGCCCTCGGAGGACACCATGCACGAGCCCATCGGCGTTTCCGGGGTGCACACGGTGCCGAAGAGCTTGCAGTCGGTGGGCTTCCTGACCCCGCGCAGGATGGCGCCGCATTCGCACGCGCGGTTGTCCGGCACCGGGCGGTAGTCGAGGCCGAACTTCGCCTCCGCGTCCCAGGGCGCGAAGGCGGCGCGGATGCGCAGCGCGGAGTAGGGCACCAGGCCGAGGCCGCGCCATTCGAAGCTGCGCCGCAGCTCGAAGGTTTCGGCGACCAGGGTCTTGGCCTTGAGGTTGCCTTCCGGCACCACCGCGCGCGAGAACTCGTTCTCGACCTCGGCGCGGCCCTCGTTGACCTGGCGCACCAGCATGCGGATCGCCTGCATCACGTCGAGCGGCTCGAAGCCGGCGATCACCACCGGCTTGCGGTACTCCTCGGCGAAGAACGCGTAGGGCTGGCTGCCGATGATGGTGGATACGTGGGCGGGGCCGATGAAGCCGTCCAGGGGCACGGTGCCGAGGCGGCGCACCTCGGGCGACTCGAGGATGGTGGAGATCGCCGAGGGGGTGAGCACGTGGTTGCAGATCACGCTGAAGTTGGCGAGGCCCTGCGCCGCGGCCTGGCGCAGCACCAGCGCGGTGGGCGGGGTGGTGGTCTCGAAGCCGATCGCGAAGAACACCACCTCGCGCGCCGGTTCGCGCGTGGCGAGCGCGAGCGCGTCGGCGGCCGAATACACCATGCGCACATCGGCGCCGCGCGCCTTCGCCTTCAAGAGCGAGAGGCCGTCGGAGGCGGGCACGCGCAGGCAGTCGCCGTAGGTGCACAGGATCACCTCGGGGCGTGCCAGCGCGAGCCGGATCGCCATGTCCACGCGGCCGATCGGCAGCACGCACACCGGGCAGCCGGGGCCGTGGATCATGCGCACGTTGGCCGGCAGCAGGTCGGCGACGCCGTAGCGCGAGATGGCGTGGGTGTGGCCGCCGCAGAACTCCATGAAGGCGTAGTCGCGGCCGCTGTCGGCCTCGCGCGCGATCGCCCGCGCCAGCCCGGCGGCGAGCGTGCCATCGCGGAACTCGTCCACGTATTTCATCGCCGGGCCTCGCGCTTCATCGTACGGCCTCGCGACGCGGCGCCCTTCCTCGTCGTGCGGCGCATCTTCCCGCGTCGCGATCTCGCGCATGGTCCTTCATCGCAGGCTTCCTCCTTTCAGTGCGCCGCGTCGTGCGCGGGGTGTTCGTCGCCGGCGAGCGCGCCCGCGGGGTCGATGCCGGCTTCGGCGAACAGCGCCAGGGTCTGCGCTGCCTCCTCGGGGTCGAGCTTCGTCAGCGCGTAGCCGACATGCACGATCACGTAGTCGCCGACGGCGGCGTCGTCGACCAGGGCGAGCGAGATCTCCTTGCGCACGCCGCCGAGCTCGACGCGGCACTGGTCGCCGTCGAGCAGCTCGACGATGCGGGCGGGGATGGCGAGACACATCTTCAGCGTTCCTTTCGGGTGGCGGGTGAGGCGGAGGATGCCAGACGATCGACTCCAGGCTGATCGCACGCGCCGGTTTTCCGTAGGAGCGCCGCAAGGCGCGAACGCTGCCGTAAAGGCGCGTCATCCGCTTTGCCGCTGCATTCGCGCCTTGCGGCGCTCCTACACAGGGTATCGAAGCCGTGCTGGTTCATGCAGGAGCGCCGCAAGGCGCGAACGGACGATGCCGACGAGCGTGCAGGCCGGGCGGTCGCATTCGCGCCTCGCGGCACTCCTACAGGGGCGGTCATGGGGTGCGGTGCATGGCGACCCAGGCCTGGCCGAGCGCCAGGCCGGCGTCGCCCGGTGACAGCCGGCGCGCGCCGAGCACCTCGAAGCCGCGCGCCGGCAGGGCGGCGTGGAGGGCGTCGGCGAGCAGGCGGTTGTGCAGGCAGCCACCGGACAGCACCACCGTGGCGCAGCCGGAGAGTCGGCGCGCCGCCTCGACCCAATCGATGAGCGCGGCGGCCAGCGTGGCCTGGAAACGCGCCGCGCCGCGGGCGGCATCGGGCTCGTTGGCGAGGCGCAGCAGCAGGGGGTGGAGGTCGAGTTCGAGCGTGCCGCCGGGCGGTCGTTCGATGCCGCCAGGCGCAGTGTGCGCGCTGACGCTCGGAGCCGGCTTCCTGGCGGGTGCGCCGTGTTCGGCGTGCGTGTTCCGCCCGTCGGTTCGTCCATCCGCCGGATCCCCCCGGCGGAGAAGCCGCCAGTCGCCGCGATCCACCGCCGGGGCGGCCGTGCTCGCGGCAAGCCGCTCGAGCGCGATCGCCGCCTCGGCCTCGTCTTGCATCACCTCGCACAGGCCGAGCAGGCCGGCGGCGGCGTCGAAGTGGCGGCCGAGGCTGGAGGTCGGCGGGCACAGCGCCGGGCGGGCGAGCACCTGCGCGAGCATGGCCGCCGTCGGCTGCCCGGAGAAGCGGTGGGCGATCTCGTCGCCGCGCCCGCTCGCGTGCAGGACCGCAGCGGCCATGCGCCAGGGCTCGCGCGCGGCGCGGTCGCCGCCGGGCAGACGCAGTGGGCGCAGGTGGCCGAGGCGCACGAACTCGCCGCCCGCCACCCACAGCAGCTCGCCGCCCCAGGCCTCGCCGTCGGTGCCGAGGCCGACGCCGTCGAGCGCCAGGCCGAGCACCGGACGCGCGTCGAAGCGGCCATGCTCGGCGAGTACCGCGCCGACGTGGGCGTGATGGTGCTGCACGCCGATCGCCGGCACGCTTAGGCGCGCGGCGAGCGCGCAGGCGACGCGGGTGGAGTGGAAGTCGGGGTGGAGGTCGTGGGCGATCGCGCGCACGGGGGCGGCCGCCTGCGCGAGCAGGGCCAGCGCGGCCGGCTCCACCGCGCGGCAGGCGTCGGCGTTGTCGAGGTCGCCGAGGTTGGGGCCGAATTGCGCGCGCCCGTCCGCGAGCAGGCAGGCGGCGTGCTTGAACCACGCGCCGAGGGCGAGGACGGGCAGCGCGTCGGCGAGGCCGCTGGCGCCTACGGGGGGCAGCGAGAGCGCGAGGCCGGTCGAGATGGAGGCGGCATCGGCGGGCAGGGAGCTCGCCCTCGCTTCCACGCCGGCGACCGGAGTGCAGGTGCTCATGCGTGCGCGCCCGCGGCACGCCGCGCGCCCGCGGCGGCGAGCCCGGCCTCGATCCAGGCGATCCATTCGTCCAGGCCTTCGCCCGTGGTGGCCGAGGTCCGCAGCACGCGCAGGCGCGGATTCACCCGCAGCGCGAAGTCGATCGCACGCCCGGCGTCGAAGGCGAGGTAGGGCAGCAGGTCGACCTTGTTGAGCAGCATCAGGTCGGCGGCGGCGAACATGTCCGGGTACTTGAGCGGCTTGTCCTCGCCCTCGGTGACCGAGAGGATCGCCACCTTGTGCGCCTCGCCGAGGTCGAAGGCGGCCGGGCAGACCAGGTTGCCGACGTTCTCGATCAGCAGCAGGCTGTCCTCGGCGAGTTCCATGCGCGGCAGCGCGCGCGCGACCATGTCGGCGTCGAGATGGCAGCCCTTGCCGGTGTTGATCTGCAGCGCCGGCACGCCGGTGGCGCGGATGCGCTCGGCGTCGAACTCGGTCTGCTGGTCGCCCTCGATCACCGCCGCGGGCACGCGCCCGCCGAGCAGCTGCAGGGTGCGCACCAGCAGTGAGGTCTTGCCCGAGCCCGGGCTGGACACCAGGTTGAGCGCAAAGATGCCGCGCGCGGCCAGCCAGGTGCGGTTCTCCGCAGCGCGCGCGTCGTTCTTGCCGAGGATGTCGCGCTCGATCCTGAGCATCTGCACCTGGCTGAGCCCGGGCGCGTGGGCGTGCGCCGGGCCGCTGCCGAAGTCGAGGTGGTGGTGGCCGGGCGTGGTGTCGGGCGCGCGTGGCGGGGCCGGGGGTGGCGTTGCGGGCGCGGCGGCGGGTTCGCCGAGCGGTCGCCAAGCAAGGGTGGTGCCGGGCCGCGGGTGCGCGCCGCCTGTGGGGCGCCCGCCACCGAGCGCACCGATCCGGGTTTCACCGCTGCCGCAACCACATACCGTGCACATCGCTCGCCTCTCCTCGCTACCGGGAAAAATTGTGACGCTCGTACGGAAAACCCTGCCGGCTCGGACCCATGTTCAGTCCACCTCCAGCGCCTTGACGCGCATCTCGCGGCCCGCGGTGGTCTGCACGCGGTAGCCGCCGCAGTGCGGGCAGGCGTCGTGGAGCTCGCGCATCGGCACGGCCTGCGCGCAATCCATGCACCAGCCGGCGCCGGGCACGGTCTCGACCTCGATGGCGGCGCCGGCGGCGACGGTGTCGGCCAGCACCACGTCGAGACAGAAGCGCAGCGCGTCCGCTTCGACCGCGGCGAGCTCGCCGATCTCGAGCACCACCGCGCGCACGCTGCGAAAGCCGTTCGCCGCCGCGGCGTCCTCGATGATCGTGCGCACGCCTTCGGCCAGGGACATCTCATGCATCGCCGTTCTCCTCGACCTGCCAGCTTACCGCCACACAGGGGTCGAGGGCGAGGGCGAGCGCACGCAGCCGACGCTGCCGGTCCGCGGCCGGCATGGGCGGGGTGGCGAGGGCCTCGCGCACGAAGACGCCCTGCGGATGGAAGTTCCACTCGGTGGGGGCGACGATGCGGTAATCGGCGATGCATGCAGGCTCGCCGGTCGGCCTCGCGGCCAGCCGCACCTGGTGGATGAGCAGGCCGCGGGCGCTGTCGACCCGGGCGAGGCCGACGCCGGGGGCGGGCGAGCAGGCGTCGATGCGTGGCGCGGGCTTGTGGGCTGCGAGCGCGCGTGCGGACTCGCGCAGTTCGGCGATGCGGGCCAGGATGCGCGCGGCGACGCGGCGGCCCTCCGCGAGCGCAGCGGCCACCGCTGGATCGGCGTGGTGGCGGGCGAGCGCGCCGGTTTCGCGGCACAGGCCGTCGAGCCGCGGGCCGGCGGCGAAGGCTTCGTCCAGAGCCAGGCGCCGGGTGCAGGCGAGGGCGTCGAGCGCCGGCAGCAGGGGGGTGAGGAAGCCGGTGTGTGCGGCCGGGGCGTCCAGGTGGGCGGGTGGGGGTGTGCCGTCGCGAATGGGAGGGTCGAGCGCGCTCGTGAGCGCCCCGGGGAGCGTGGCGGCGAGCTCGTCGGCGAGCGCAGAGAGCTCCTCGGCGAGCTGTTCGGCGAGGTCGATGCTTGCGGCGAGCCGGCGGTAGAGCGCGGCGAAGCGGGCGCGCCAGTCGGCCTGCAGCGTGGCGGGCAGGCCGAGCAGCGCGGGCCAGTCGAGCATCAGCCGCCACAGGTGCTCGCGCGCGCTCTCGGCGGCGAGGGCGTGCTCGTCCGCGCGCCGTGCGGCTGCGTCCTGCGGGCTGCCCGCGGCCGCGGCCGCGGCGCAGGCCGCGCGCGCGGCGCCGGCCTGGGCGTGGGCGCACAGCGAGTACAGGCGCGGCACGCGCGCACAGGCCTGCGCGACCTCCAGGCCGCGCAGCGCGTGGGCGGCCGCGGGCCGGGTGTTGCGCACCTCTACGGCCACGAGCCCGGCGGGCGTGCCGCGGGCCGCGATGTGCAGCGCGCCGGTGGCGCCGAGCGCGGGGTTCATCGATGCGCGGCGGCGCCTGCACCGAAGCGCAGGAAGCGGCGACGGCCCGGATCCATTGCCGCCGCGCCGGCGGCCCGGTGGGCCGTGCTTGCAGTGGGGCCGGCGTGCTCGGTGTAGGGGGCGCCATCGCAGCTGGCCGCGAGCATCGCCTCCACCGCCACGGCCGGCGGCTGCAGCGCAGTGGCGAGCGCATCGCGCACGAAGGCGCACGCCGCGTCGTCGCCGGCGAGCGCGGCGGTGGCGTTCACCAGCGGCAGATACTGGAAGGCGGGCAGGCCACGGTCGCCTTCGTCGGCGATGAAGGCGAGTCTGCCGACGGGCAGCGCGACCATGCTGCGTTCACCGGGCGAGGTGTCGACCCAGAGCGAGCCGCCCCCCGGGACCAGCATCAGCTGCACGCTCCAGGGGGTGGTCACGCCGCCCAGCCAGTCGCCGTCGACCCGGCGGAAGTCCAAGGCCTGCACGGACAGCGCTGGGTTCAGGAAGGGCAGGCCGCGCATGCGCTCGGCGAGCAGGTGCTGGAACCAGAGTTCGACCGCCGGCGCAGGCGAATTCACCCAGGCCTCGGCCCGGCGTGCCGGTGCAGGCGTGCGCGCCGGTCGGCGCAGCGGCATCATCGGGCCTCTCCAGTGCCGGCAGGGATCGTCGTGGTGCGTTCGCGGCCGCGTTCGAGGTCGGGGAAGTGCTCGCGCGCGTCGTAGTCGCCGTCGAGCGAAGCGGCGAGCGCGCCGAGGGCCTCCTCGATCAGCACCAGCTCGTCCTGCGACACCACCTCCCGCGCGAAGCCGAGCGCGACCAGCACCCAGGTGCCGAGCGGCTGCGGGCCGACCAGCAGCATGTTCACCCGCTCGCGGCGTTCGCCGCGGCCGACCACGGCGAGGTCGCCGCCGGCCTCGAGCGCGAGCACCTTCATCGGCACCGACAGGCACATCAGGCGGCCTCCCGTAGCGCCGCGAGCGCGCAGCCTCCGCCGGCGAGCGCGTCCAGCAGCGCCTCCTCGGCCAGCGGCAGGGCGGCGCGCACCGCGGACGACAGGCTCATGCCGGTGGCGAGCGACTGCGGCTCGACGCCGACCACCACGGTGCATCGCGGCGCGCGGCCGAGGAAGCGCAGGGTGGCGAGCACGTCGGCGAGGCCGACCTGATGCGGCGACAGCTTGGTGCGGAAGAAGGCGGGCACCTCGTCGTCGCGCAGCACCACCACGCTGCCCGGCGCGCGGCCGCTGCGCACGCAGTCGGCGATCACCAGCAGGTCGAGATGTTCCAGATCTTCGAGCATCTCCATCGCGCAGGTGCCGCCATCGAGCACCGCGACGCCCGCGGGCAGGCGGTGGCGGTCGAGGATGCGCTCGACCAGGCGCACGCCGACGCCTTCGTCGGAGAGCAGGATGTTGCCGACGCCGAGCAGCACCGCGCGCTGCGGCTTGGCTGCGGGGTCGTGGGCCGGGAGCAGGGGGGTGTTCATCGCGTGCGCCTCAGGCCGCCTTGACCCGGACCACCTCGGCCTGCTCGGTGTCGAGCACGTGCACCGCGCAGGCCAGGCAGGGGTCGAAGGAGTGCACCGTGCGCAGCACCTCCAGCGGCTGCTCCGGTACCGCCACCGGCGTGTCGACCAGGCAGGCCTCGTAGGCGCCGGGGACGTCCTTCTCGTTGCGCGGGGCGGCGTTCCAGGTGGTCGGCACCACGCACTGGTAGTTGCGGATCTTGCCATCCTCGATGACTACCCAGTGCGACAGGATGCCGCGCGGTGCCTCGTGGAAGCCCATGCCGCGCTGCTCGCCGCGCGGGAAGCTCGGGGCATTGAAGGTGTCGAGGTCGCCCTTGGCCATGTTGGCGAGCAGCAGGTCCCACTGTTTCGCGAGCTCGTCGACCTGGACCGCGCACGACACCGCGCGCGCGGCGTGGCGGCCGATGGTGGAGTGCATCGCGTCGAGCCCGACCTCGATGCCGGCGATCGAGGACACGCGCGCCAGCGTCTCGGTGGCGTACTTCTTGGTCGGCTCGTGGCCGGCGGCCAGCATGGTCAGCACGCGCGCCAGCGGCCCCACCTGCATCGGCTTGCCGTACAGAGTCGGCGACTTCAGCCAGGAGTACTTGCCCTCGTCCTGGAAGTCGGTGTACCTGGGCGCGGTCTCGCCCTCGTAGGGGTGCAGGCTGGCCGCGTCGCCGGCCTTGTACTCGTACCACGAGTGCTTGACCGCCTCGCTGACGCCCTTCAGCAGGTAGTCGTCGGCGAAGCTGCGGATCCGGGTGAATTTGCCGAGGTCGCCGTCGGCGATGTGGCCGCCGGGCAGCGCGAAGGTCTCGCCCTTGCCGTCGAGCGGGATGTCGGGGGCGGCGAGGTAGTCGACGATGCCGCGGCCGATCTGCGTCCATTCGGGGTAGAAGGCGCCGATCGCGGCGACGTCGACCAGATAGACGTTCTTGACGAAGTCCTCCAGCTTGTCGATCCAGCCCTTGATCGCCATCAGGCGCTCGACGGTCAGCACCGACTGCGCGTCCACCGCGAGCGGGTTGGCCACGCCGCCGACTGCGACGTTCTGGATGTGCGGGGTCTTGGAGCCGAGGATGGAGACGATCTTGTTGGCGTAGCGCTGCACCTCCAGCGCCTGCAGGTAGTGCGACACCGCGATCAGGTTCACCTCGGGCGGCAGCTTCATCGCCGGGTGGCCCCAGTAGCCGTTGGTGAAGATACCGAGCTGGCCCGTGCCGACGAAGCCCGACAGGCGCTCCTTGACCTTGGCGAACTCGTGCCGGGAGTTGCCCGACCAGGTCGAGAGGCTCTCGGCGAGCGCCGCCGCCTTGGCGGGGTCGGCCTTCAGCGCGCTGGTCACATCCACCCAGTCGAGCGCCGACAGGTGATAGAAGTGCACGATGTGGTCGTGGATGGCGTGGGCGAGGATGATCAGGTTGCGGATGTAGTTGGCGTTGAGCGGGATCTCCAGCTTCAGCGCGTTCTCCACTGCGCGCACCGAGCAGATCGCGTGCACCGTCGTGCACACGCCGCAGATGCGCTGGGTGATCGCCCACGCGTCGCGCGGGTCGCGGCCGACCAGGATGTTCTCGACGCCGCGCCACATCTGGCCCGAGGCCCAGGCCTTGGCGACGCGGCCGTCGGCGACCTCCACGTCCACCCGCAGGTGGCCCTCGATGCGGGTGACGGGGTCGATGACGATACGTTGGCTCATGGGGGACTCCTCAGCGGGTGGCGGCGCGCAGTGCCGCAGGGGTGGCGGTGGGGGGCGCGTCCTCGCGCGGCAGCACCGGGAAGCGGCGGGTGATGACGATGTAGCCGAGCACCTCGATCGCGAACATGCCGAAGGTGACGAGCAGCTCGGGCACCGAGGGGAAGTAGGACCAGCCGGTGCCGGTGTCGTAGCCGACCAGGAAGGCGTTGATGCGCAGCAACACGCCGCCCAGCATCAGCAGCGCGCCGCCGATGAACAGCCGCGCCGGGTTGCGACGCTGCACCTCGCTGCGCAGCAGCACGAAGGGCGACAGGAAGCAGGCCGTCTCCAGCCAGAACATGAAGGCCTGCAGGTTGGCCGCGAAGGCGTGGCCGAGCGCGCCGCGCCAGAGCAGGTCGCCGAAGCGCACGATCATGAACACCGCGAGCACGCCGAGCATGATCTTCGCCAGCGGGGTAAGCAGGTGCATCTCGATCGAGCGCCGGTAGCCCGCTGCGGCCAGGCAGGACTCGAACAGCACCACCGCGTAGCCGATCGTGATCGCCGACAGCAGGAAGATCAGCGGCAGCAGCATGGTCTGCCACAGCGGGTGGATCTGCGTGCCGAACACGATCAGCAGCGAGCCGAGCGAGCTCTGGTGCATCATCGGCAGCACCGTGCCGAGGGCGATGAAGAAGAACATCACCTTGTTCAGCTTGCGGCGTGCGTCCCGCATGCCCCACTTCTCCATGAAGGTCGGCGAGAACTCGATCCACATCACCACGATGTAGAGCGAGATGCACAGCGCCACCTCGAACATCACCGAGTTGGGCGAGGCGTAGGCCGGGCTGAGGATGTGCCAGAAGTTCCACCAGCGCCCGAGGTCGAAGATCACGCCGACGCCGGCCAGGGTGTAGCCGAACAGGCTGGCGAGCAGGGCCGGGCGCACCAGCGGGTGGTATTCGCCCTTGTTGAAGATGTACACCAGCATCGCGATCGAGAAGCCGCCGCAGGCGAAGGCCGAGCCGATCACCACGTCGGCCACCACCCAGATGCCCCAGGGGTAGCCGTCGTTGAGGTGGGTCACCGCGCCCAGGCCGAGGACGAAGCGCACCGCGAGGATGGCGAGCGCGGCGAGGATCAGCACGCCGCAGGTGAAGGTCACCGGGGTCAGCAGGCGGCCGCCGACCGGCGCCGGCGCAACGTGGATGTGCTCAGTCATGCCGCTTCTCCCCGGCGTGCGCGTCCTGCGCACCGCGTGCGTCGGTTTCGTCGTCGTGCTTCACGTTGCGCCTGGCGACCCAGCTCATCACGCCGAGCACCGCCAGCGGCAGCACCAGGCCGCCGTAGAGGGTGTGCTGCAGGGTCTCGGACTGCGACGAGAACGAGCGCTCGGGCAGCGGTTTGTGGCCGAGCTGCTCGAAGGGCACCGCGGCGAGCTTGAGCATCTGCGTGCCGCCGACCTCCTTCTCGCCGTAGACGTGCTGCACGTAGCGCGGCGCCGGACCCTCCCAGGCGGGCTGGTCGGCGGTGTCGAGGTTGCCGCGCGGCCAGATGGTCGGCGCGCCTTCCTGCAGCGCCAGGCGGCGGTGCGCCTCGGCCTTCAGCGCGGAGACCTTGCCGAACAGCGTGGCGCCGGTCGGGCACACCTCGGCGCAGGCGGCGTACTTGCCCTCGGGCAGCAGGTGGCGGCACAGCTCGCACTTGCCGATCTTGCCGGTGGGCGAGTCGTAGTCGTACTTGGGGATGCCGAAGGGGCAGGCGGCGACGCAGTAGCGGCAGCCGATGCAGGCATCGGCGTCGTACTGCACGATGCCGGTCGCCGGGTCCTTGGTCATCGCCGACACCGGACAGGCCGAGACGCAGCTCGGGTCGATGCAGTGCAGGCAGGACGACTTCATGAAGGCGTAGCCGTCGATCTGCTGATTGCGCTGCGTGCCGGTGCCGGACTGCCAGGCCTTGATCACGTTGTAGGTGCGCGCGGTGGTGTCGAGCGGCATGTCCCACAGCGCGTCGACCGGGCTGTTGTAGTCGAGGGGCAGGTCGTTGGCCGCCTTGCAGGCGGCGACGCAGGCCTTGCAGCCGATGCACAGCGTGGAGTCGAACAGCAGCCCGATCGCCTCGGGCGGGATCTCGGCATTGCCGCGCGCATGCGCCGAGGGGCATGCGGTGGTGCCGGCCACGGCGGCACCACCCGCGAGGGCGCGGCGGAGGAATTCGCGCCGGCCATTCATGTCAGGCGTCCTCGCGTTGGGCGGGCTTCGCCGCGGTATCGGCGGCGGCGTGCTGCTTGCCGAGGTTGCGCGCGAACATCGCACCGGCGCCGGCCGCCGCGCCGGCGACCGCGGCCAGCACCGCGGCCGAGCCGAGCGTGGCGCCCTGGCCCTGCGGCTCGTGGATGGCGGGGTAGAGCGCGGGTGGCTCGACGTTCTTCACCTTGGCGAGCATGTGGATCGGCTTGCTGAAGCCGACCCCCTCCTCGGTGCAGCCGATGCAGGGATGGCCGCAGCCCACCGGCCAGGTGCCGGCGCCGGCGTCGCCGAACAGCACGGTCGGGCAGTTGGCGTAGGTCTCCGGGCCCTTGCAGCCGAGCTTGTACAGGCAGTAGCCCTTGCGGTGGCCGTCGTCGCCGAAGGCGAGCGCGAAGCGGCCGGCGTCGTAGTGGGCGCGGCGCTCGCAGTTCTCGTGCACCAGGCGCGAGTAGGCGAACAGCGGCCGACCCTGCGCGTCCACCGGCGGCAGGCTGCCGAAGGTGAGGAAGTGCACCACGGTGGCGAGGAAGTTGTACGGGTTGGGCGGGCAGCCCGGGATGGTGACCACCGGCTTGTCGAGGATCTTGCCGACGCCGACCGCGCCGGTGGGGTTGGGGTCGGTCGCAGGCATGCCGCCCCAGGACGCACAGGAGCCGATCGCGATCACCGCGGCGGCGTCCTTGGCGCATTCGCGGGTGAGCTCGATCGCGGTCTGGTTGCCGACCTTGCAGTAGATGCCGCCGTCGCGGGTGGGGATCGCACCCTCCACCACCAGCAGGTACTTGCCCTTGTGGCGCTCCATCGCCGCCTTGCGCGCGGCCTCGACCTGGTGGCCGGCGGCGGCGAACAGGGTCTCGTGGTAGTCGAGCGAGATGACGTCGAGGATCAGCTTCTCCAGCGTCGGGTGCTCGGCGCGCAGCATGGACTCGGTGCACCCGGTGCATTCCTGGAAGTGCAGCCAGATCACCGAGGGGCGCTGTGCCGCCTCCATCGCCTGCGCCATCGCCGCCTCCGCGCCCTTGGGCAGGCCGAGCGTGGTGGCGAGCGTGGCGCAGAACTGCAGGAAGCTGCGCCGGCTCATCTCGAGCCGGGATTCGATCGGGCGCTGTGGGCGACCGTCGGTCGAAAGTGCTGCGGGCGCTGAAAGCATGAGTGTCCCCTCGTGTGCGCGATGCGGTCGTGGCCGCAGGATGTGCAGGGGAGCATCAAGAAGCGTGCCAGCATGCGTGGCGAGGGTTTCGCCCGCCACGTCGTGCTTTTCCCGGTGGTGGGCGGGCGAAGGGTGGAAGGAAGTTGATCGGACCGAATTCGGAAGCGAAAGCGCGGTGTCCGCTTGCTCGGGCCTGATGCGCCGCGGTTTAGGTAGGAGCGGGGCAAGCCGCGAACAGGGCGCCTGGACCCGCGCCGACGTCGATCGCATCCGGCGCCGCCACGTTCGCGCCTAGCGGTGCGCCTACATGGCGCCGGGCCGTGGCGGTTCCTGCAGGAGCGCCGCGAGCCGCGAAGACAGCCGCTGCGGGAACATCGAGGATCTCGCGGGCGGTGCCGGTCGCGCGGATTCGCGCCCATGCCGTCGGGCTCTTAGAATCACGGGGTCCTCTTCACCTCCGGGCCTTCCCGATGAACGTCGCCTCGCATCTCGCCATCCTCGCCGCTTCCTCCCTGCTCGCCGGTTGCGGCCTGTTCAGTCGTGCGGCACCCCCGCCGGCTGCCGCTGCGACTGCGGCCGTCGGGTCGGGCTCCGCTGCGCCCGTGCGCCAGGCCGACCCGGCCGCGCTCGATCCGCAGCCGCCGCTCGAGTTCCGCTGCGGCGAGCGCAGGGTCGAGCTGCGCCACTTCGGCGAGCTCGCCACCCTCGGCGTCGACGGCAAGGTGTTCACGCTGCGGCCCGAGCGCAGTGCGTCGGGGATGCGGATGGTGTCGGTGGACGACGCGCGCACCGGCATCTGGGTCAAGGGCAACTCCGCGCTGCTGAGCCTCGCCGGGGTCGAGCAGCCGGAGTGCCGGCGGGTGGCGGAGAGGCCGCTGTTCCGCGCGGTGGGGAACGAGCCGGCGTGGCGGCTCGACATCGGCGCGCAGGGGCTGGAGCTGATCGCCGACGGCGGCGCCTCGCGCGCCTTCGCCTCCGCGCCGCTCGTCGTGGAGGCGGAGGGCCTGCGCAGTTACCAGGCCACGAGCGCCGGCGGCGAGCTCGAGGCGTTGGTCTTCGACCGCGTCTGCGTCGACACGATGAGCGGGATGACGCACCCGAACACCGTCGAGGTGCGCTGGCAGGACCGCGTGCTGCGCGGTTGCGGCGGCGATCCTGCGCGGCTGCTGCAGGGCGAGCCCTGGGAGGTGGTGGAGCTCGACGGCCGCGCGGTGGCCGATCCGGCGCGCATCACGCTGGGTTTTGCCGCGGAAGGGCGGCTCGCGGGCAGCGCGGCCTGCAACCGCTACTTCGGCAGCTATGCGCTGTCGGGCGAGGGCCTGCGCCTGTCACCACTGGGCGCGACCAGGATGGCCTGCGAACCGCGTGCGATGGAGGAGGAGCGGCGTTTCATGGAAGTGGCTGCGAGGGTGAGCGGCTTTGCGATCGCGGCCGACGGCGGGCTGGAGCTGCGTGCCGGGGAGCGTGTGGTGATGCGCGCGCGGCGCCCGCCCGGCCCCAGGTAGGCGCGGCGGCATTCGCGAATGGGGCGATCCGGCACCCGGCATCCGGCACCCGGCGCGCGGCGGTATTCGCGCCTTGCGGCGCTCCTACATTGACCTGATGCGCCACGGTTCGATGTAGGAGCGCCGCAAGGCGCGAATGCGACGTTGGTGCGCTCAGCCGCGCTTGGCGCGCGCGGCCTCGACCTCTTCGGGGCGCAGGCGGGCGGCGAGCTTGTCGAGCACGCCGTTGACGAACTTGTGGCCGTCGGTGCCACCGTAGCCCTTGGCGAGCTCGATCGCCTCGTTGATCACCACGCGGTAGGGGGTGTCGAGGTTGTGGCGCAGCTCGTGGGTGCCGAGCAGCAGGATCGCGTGCTCGATCGGCGACAGCTCGGCGACCGGGCGCGACAGCAGCGGCTCGAAGCAGTCGCGCAGCTCGTCGGCCGCGCCGGTGGCGCCGCGCAGCAGGCTCACGAAGAGCTCGCGGTCGATCTTGTCGAGGTTCTCGGTCTCGGACTCGAGGTGGCGCTGCACCGTGGTGGCGGTGTTGCCCGACAGCAGCCACTGGTACACCCCCTGCAGCGCGAGCTCGCGCGCGCGGCGGCGGGCCATCTTGCTGGTCGGGTTGGGCGCGCCGGTGCCGCCTTCGGCCTGCGGGTTGTCGATGTCGCTCATCGCACCACCTTCAGCAGGTTGGCCATCTCGACCGCGGCGCGGGCGCAGTCGGCGCCCTTCTCGTGCATGCGCGCGACCGCCTGGTCGTCGTCCTCGGTGGTGAGCACGCCGTTGGCGATCGGCAGCCCGGTGTCGAGGCCGACGCGGGTGACGCCCGCGCCCATCTCGTTGGAGACGAGCTCGAAGTGGTAGGTCTCGCCGCGGATCACCGCGCCGAGCGCGACCAGGGCGTCGTGCCGGCCGCTGCGGGCCATGGTCTGCAGCACGAGCGGGATCTCCAGCGCGCCGGGCACGGTGACGATGCGGATGTCCGCGCGCGCGACGCCGAGGGCGAGCAGCTCGTCGGTGCAGGCCGACAGCAGGCCCTCGCAGATGTCGAGGTTGAAGCGCGCCATGACGATGCCGACGCGCACGCCGGCGCCGGCGAAGCTCGGCTCGATCTCGTCGATGCCGTCGTAACGGGCACCCTGGCGGGCGTTTTCGGATTGGTTGCGTTGCATGCTGGGGGTTCTCTGGTTCAGTTCTTGTCGACGAAGCCGGTGATCTCGAGGCCGAAGCCGGTCATGCTCGGGATCTTGCGGGGGCTTGCGAGCAGTCGCATCTTGCCCACGCGCAGCGCGCGCAGGATCTGCGCGCCGACGCCGAACAGGCGCGCGTCCCACTTCGCGGTGGGGCGGTCATGGCCGCCGTTCAGGCCGGCGAGCAGTTCGCGGCCGGACATCGGGCGGTAGAGCAGCACGATCACGCCAGCCTCGGCTGCGGCCAGGGTGGCGAGCGCCTCGTTCACCGGGAAGGTATGTTGACCGCTGCCGGCGTCGAGGAAGTCGAGCACCGAGATCGGCTCGTGCACCCGCACCAGAGTCTCGCGCTCGGGGCGGATGTCGCCGTGCGACAGGGCGAAATGCACGTCGCCCGAGGTCTTGTCCTCGAAGGCGGTGAGGCGGAAGCGGCCGTGGGCGGTGTCCACGTCCTTCTCGGCGACCTTCTCGACCAGGTGGTCGTTGGCGGCGCGGTACTCGATGAGGTCGCGGATGGCGCCGATCCTGAGGCCGTGCGCCTGGCCGAAGTCGACGAGGTCGGGCAGGCGCGCCATGGTGCCGTCGTCCTTGAGGATCTCGCAGATCACCGACGCAGGCTCGAGCCCGGCGAGCTGGGCGAGGTCGCAGCCGGCCTCGGTGTGGCCGGCGCGGATGAGCACGCCGCCCTTCTGCGCGGTGAGCGGGAAGATATGGCCCGGGGTGACGATGTCGTCCGGGCGGGCGTTGCGGGCGACCGCGACCTGCACGGTGCGCGCGCGGTCGTGCGCCGAGATGCCGGTGGTGACGCCGGTGGCGGCCTCGATCGAGACGGTGAAGGCGGTGCCGTGCGGGGTGCGGTTGTCGCGCACCATCTGCTGCAGGCCGAGCTGGCGGCAGCGCTCGTCGGTGAGCGTCAGGCAGATCAGCCCGCGGCCGTGCTTGGCCATGAAGTTGATCGCCTCGGGGGTGACGAATTCGGCCGCCATCACGAGGTCGCCCTCGTTCTCGCGGTCCTCTTCGTCTACCAGGATGACCATCTTGCCGGCCTTGATGTCGGCGATGATGTCGGTGATCGGCGCGAGTGCGCTCATGCTGCTTCCTTTGTGTTGCGTTGGGGCGCGCGGGTCAGGCCTGCGCGGCGTCGTTCTTCCACTCGAGCATGCGCTCGACGTAGCGCGCGATGAGGTCGATCTCGAGGTTGACCTTGCTGCCCGGCGCGAGGTGCTTGAGGTTGGTTACCGCGACCGTGTGGGGGATCAGGTTGATCCAGAAGTCGCGGCCTTCGACGCGGTTGACCGTGAGGCTGACGCCATTGACGGTGATCGAACCTTTCCGGGCGATGTAGCCGGCGATCGCCGCCGGGGCGCGGATCACCAGCTCGTGGCTCTCGCCGATCGGTGCGAACTTCACCACCTCGCCGACGCCATCCACGTGGCCGGTGACCAGGTGGCCGCCGAGGCGGTCGGCCAGGCGCAGCGACTTCTCGAGGTTGACCTCGCCACCGACGGCGTCCAGCCCGACGGTGCAGTTGAGCGTCTCGCGCGAGACGTCGTAGCGCAGGCGCGGGCCGTCCATCTCGACCACGGTGAGGCACACGCCGCTGTGCGCCACGCTGTCGCCGACGATCACGTCGGAGAGGTCGAGGCCGTTGGTGTCCACGGTGATGCGCACGCCGTCCGCGAGCGCCTCGACGTGTTCGATGCGGCCGACGGCCGCGACGATGCCGGAGAACATGAAGGGTTTGAACCGTAAGGGGAAAGGCGGGATTGTAGGGGAAAAACCCCGGCCCCGCTCAGAGCGCCCGGTCCAGCACCGTCGCGAACGGCTCCGCCTTCATGAAGCCCACCACGCGCATGCCCTCGCGCTCCTTGCCAGCGGCGTCGAAGAAGAGGATGCCCGGCGGGCCGAACAGGCCGAAGCGCTTGAGCAGGGCCTTGTGCTCGTCGGTGTTGGCGGTGACGTCGGCCTTGAGCAGCAGCATGCGGCCCATGCGCTCGGCGACCGTCGCGTCGCTGAAGGTGAAGCGCTCCATCTCCTTGCACGACACGCACCAGTCGGCATAGAAGTCGAGCAGCACCGGGCGGTCGGTCTGTGCCAGGCGGGCATCGAGCTCGGCGATGGAGTTCACCTTCTCGAACTGCGGCACGTTCGCTGGCGCGGCGGCCTGGGCGCGCAGGATCGACAGCGGCTGCAGCGGGTCGCGCGAGCCGGCGAGCGCGCCCACCAGGATCGCTGCGCCGGCGAGCAGCAGCACCACGCCCACGCCCTTCCAGAAGCGCTGCCAGCCCTTGGCCTGCGCCGGCAGCGGGTCGATGGCGTGCAGGAAGATCGCCGAAAACAGCAGCAGCGCGGCCCAGCCCAGCATCATCGCCAGCGCCGGGATCACCGGGGTAATCATCCACAGCGCGACGGCGAGAAGCATCACGCCGAAGGCCTTCTTGACGCCTTCCATCCACGGCCCGACCTTGGGCAGCAGGCTGCGCGAGGCCACGCCCACCGCCAGCAGCGGCGCGCCCATGCCCAGGCCCATCGCGAACAGCGCCCAGCCGCCGAGCACCGCGTCGCCGGTCTGCGCGATGTAGAGCAGCGCGCCTGCCAGCGGGGCCGCCACGCAGGGGCCGACGATCAGGGCCGACAGCACGCCCATCAGCGTGACGCCGCCGAGGTGGCCGCCCTTGCCGTGGCTGGCGGTGTCGGCCAGCCGGCTCTGCAGCGCGCTGGGCAGCTGCAGCTCGTAGAAGCCGAACATCGACAGCGACAGCAGCACGAAGACGAGCGCGAAGGCTGACAGCACCCACGCGTTCTGCAGCGCCGCGGACAGCATCGTGCCGGTCATGCCGGCGGCGACCCCGGCGAGCGCGTAGGTGGCCGCCATGCCGAGCACGTAGGCGAGCGAGAGCACGAAGGCGCGCATGTGCGAGACCTTGTTGCCCTGGCCGACGATGATGCCCGACAGGATGGGGATCATCGGGAAGGTGCACGGCGTGAAGGCGAGCAGCAGGCCGAAGCCGAAGAAGCTCAGCAGGATGATCGGCACGCTGGCGCCGGAGAGCAGGCGGGCGATGTCGCCGGTCTCGTCGCTGGAGACGGCGTTGGCGGCGCTTGCGGGGCCGTCGGCCGTCGCCACAAGCGCGGCCGGGGTGCTCGAGGCGCCGCTGCCGGCGCTGGCGCGGCCGCCGAGCACGCTGTCGAGGAAGCCGCTGGCCTTCTTCGGCGGCGCGGCAAGGTCGATCGAGACCTGCTGCGTGGTCGGCGGGTAGCAGATGCCGCCGTCCCAGCAGCCCTGGCTGGTGGCGAAGAGCTCGAAGCGGGTCGTGCCGGCGGGCGCCTGTACCGGCACCAGGATACGCAGCTCGCCGCGGTGGGTCTCGACCTCGCCGAAGAAGTCGTCCTTGTGTTTCTTGCCGGCAGGTTTTTCCAGCGCGCCGAAGCCCACGCCGGCAGGCTCGGCCTCGAAGCGGAACTTGTCGCCGTAGAGGTAGTAGTCCTTGGCGATCTCGAACACGACCTCGATGGTCTGCGCGTCGAGCGCCTGTGCGCGCATCGCGAAGGCCTTCTCGGGCTCGATCGGGTTGGCGCGGGCCGCGGCGGGCAAGAGCAGGCTCGCGATCAGAGCGAGCAGGAGGAGCATGCGGTGCATCGTGGTCTTCTATGCGGCGGTGTGCGGGCGCGCTGCGGCGCCGGCGGGTGAGTCGGTCGGGCGGGGCGATGCCGGCGGCGAGCCGAGGCGCTTCGTTGTGCGGTCGTCGATGCGAGTGCGGCGGAGGTGCATCGATGGACGCTCAGTCATTGCCCGCCGTTTCGGCGACGATCCAGTCGAGGTAGCCGGGCAGACCCTGCGTCACAGGGACCGCGACGATCTCGGGAAGTTCGTAGGGGTGGTGCGCCCGGATCGCCGCCTCCAGCGCCGCATAGTGCGCCGGCGTGGTCTTGATCAGCAGTGTCACCTCGGTTGCGGTCTCGGTCGCGCCCTGCCAGCGATAGATCGAGGTGCAGGGGGCGAGGATGTTCACGCAGGCGGCCAGGCGCCGGCCGATCAGCGCGCTTGCCAAGGTCTCGGCACTGGCGGCGTCGGGCAGGCTGGTGAAGACGAGCAGGGCGCGCGGTGCATCGGTCGCGGCGGCTGGGCTGGCGGGCATGATGGCGGATCCGTCATGGAACGGCGGCGATTATCCCGCAGCGAGGCCGCGCGTGCCCTGCGCGGGATCAAACGCTGTAAAACAGCACGACGCCCAGGTCCCGCGGCGACCCGATCCGGATTTGATCTGTGCCATGGAAAATCTCCATGCTTTTGTATTAGCTTCCAAATTCCCAAGGCATCGGCTGTCATCCACGGCCCATCCGGAGTGCACCATGTTCCTGCTCGACTGGTTGTTCGGCAAGCATCACGGCAAGGCCGTCGGCACCTCGGCGCCCGCTTCGGCATCGGTGCCCGAGCCTGCGCATTCCATGGAGGACTCCGAGAGCTTCGCCCCCGGCACCACCATTCGCTACAGCGCCGAACTGGTAGCGCGCCTCGTCCGCGACCATCGGCTCATGCTGGAACGCTTCGGCGCCATCCGCGAGGCCGCGCATGCGGGACGTTTCGACGAGGTCGTGCCCTTGCTCGAGCGTTTCCGTGTCGACCTCCACGCTCATCTGCTGGTCGAGAACGTCCGGCTGTACGTGTATCTCGAGCACACCCTCGCCGACGACCCGGTGAGCCACGCGCTCATGCACGAGTTCCGCCACGACATGGACGAGATCGGCAAGAAGGTCGTCGCCTTCCTCGCCCGCTATGTCCGTCTCGGCGAAGACCCGGCGCTCGCCGCGAGCTTCGTCGCCGACCTCGAGCGCGTCGGCACCGTGCTGGTCGACCGCATCCAGCGCGAGGAGGACACCCTGTATCCGCTCTATGCGCCGGTGAGCTGAGCTGCGCGACCCCCGCCGAGGCCTGGCCGACCGAATCAATCCCCAGTGCGGATGCGCCCCGCCACGATCAGGGTGTCGCCGGCGACGCGCATCACCACGATCTCGCCCGAGGCCGGATACACGCCGCTCAACGCGGTGATGTTCACCTGATGGGTGACCAGCACCAGCGGCGGGGCGTCGACGGGGTGGCTGGCGGCGAGCTTGCGGATGGCCCCGAGCTGCGCGCCTTCCGCGCTGCGGTCGGTGAAGAACGAGTCCAGCCCGGGAAACGGACTCACCGGCCCGAGCGCGAGCAGCTCCGCCGTCTCCAGTGCGCGGCACCAGCGGCTGGAGTGCACTGCCGCGCGTTCGATACCGTGGTCTCGGAAGCGCGCCCCGATCGCGCGCGCCTGCGCCCGCCCCTGTGCGGACAGGTTGCGCTGGGTGGAGCAGTCGCCGAGCCGGAAGCCTGCGGGGTCGCCCACGCCGGGCGCGATCGCATGCCGCATCAACGCCACATGCCCGCCCTCGCGTAAGGCCTTCCACAGCGCGGCCTCGTCGGCATCCGCGCCGAAGGCGAGCAGGGGAAGCAGCAGGGTGAGGCAGGCGAGGAGGGGTCTCATCGGCGAGTGTCCGGGGCAGGCATAACCGGCTGAACAGACCGTGTCGCTGCGTGAAAGTGCCGCGGTTTCGTGTAGGAGCGCCCCCAGGCGCGAATGCGGCGGTGCCGGATGCGATCGATGTCGGCGCGGGTCCAGGCGCCGCGTTCGCGCCTTGCGGCGCTCCTACACGGGGGCCGGCGAGCTCACAATTTCGTGTGCGTCCCGTCGCAATACGGCGCCTTGGCGGTGTGCTTGCAGCCGCACAGATGCACCGTGCCGTCCTTCTCCGCGGTGAAGGCCAGCGGCGAGAAGGGGCCGCCCTTGTGCGAGCCGTCGCAGAAGGGCTGGTTCTTGCTCAGGCCACAGGCACACCAGAAGTACTTCTTGCCGGCCTCGACCGCGACGGCATAGGGAGCCTTCTGCGCGATATGGGGATCAGGCTGGTCGGACATGGTTTCGTCTCCTGTGTCGAGTTGTTCGCCCCCGATGGTGGCCGGAGGTTGTCGAACGGTGCGCTCGTGCGTCGGGCGAGTCAATCGGCGGAAACGGGGGGCATGAGGGACTGAGCGCCACTCGTCTGCCCGTTGCCGGTCTCCGGGGCTTGGCTGTACCGTTGGGTTTGCGACACTCGACACCACAGCCTGACCCGCGGCGATCAGGCAATACGACGGGCTCAAGCACATTCAAGCACATCGGCGACTTCAGCGAAGCGCGTCACCGCGCCCACGTTTTGTGCCTGGACATCCTGGCCACGGGCTACATCTGCCTTCGGCAGGGACGCGTGCTCAGGCATCGCGGCCAACTGGTCTGCCAGCGCACGACCCACATCCTGATCATGCAGAGTCAATGCGCACGCAAACTTGGTGCCTCAGTCAGCGGCAACACCCTCGATCGCTGGATGAGCCCTTACGGCGCTGCTACATCGAGTGCGACAATGCCTGCCGGGCGTAACCGTCGCGGGCTTCCAGTTGAGGCTCGGGCTAGGTAGGAGATTGGTGCCCATCCCCGCGAGTGCATTCTCATGACATCTGACGACCTTCTCACTGTCACCGTGAGCTTTCACCCAGACCAACGGGCCTTGCGGGCACAGCTCGAAACCTTGCCTGCCGAGTGCATCAAGGTCGTCGTCGATAACGGCTCAAACGAGAGCGAGCAGGCGTTCTTGAGGCAACTGCCGGCCAGTATCCCGAACCTAGTGCTGGTGGAGAATGCGACCAATGCCGGTCTGGCTGCGGCGCTCAACCAAGGGGTAAGGCGCGGGCTCGCCGTGCGGAACGGCCTGCGCTGGTGTCTTCTGCTCGACCAGGATAGCGAGCCGGAGAACGGCGCAGTCGAGCTCTTGCTGGAGGGAATTCGGGAGCTTGAAAGTGACGGAGGGCAGGTCGGGTGTGTCGGTCCTTCTCTCGTCGATGTCCAGACTGGTCTTTCCCATGGGTTTCACCAGGCGACGCGATTTTGCTGGCGACGGGCTTATCCGGCCCCGGGGAGTCGTGCGCGGATCCACTGCACCACCCTGAACGGGAGTGGTACGTTGATGCCGCTGACGCTTTTCAACGAATTGGGCGGGCTCGATGAGCGGTTGTTCATCGACCATATCGATACCGATTGGTCCTTCCGGGTGCTTGCAGCTCGCGGCACGCTGTGGGGCTTGCCACAGGCAGTCTTTCGCCACCGGATGGGGGAGCGCAGCCTTCGTTACTGGTTCCTGGGATGGCGTGTGATGCCTTACCGGTCTCCTCTCAGGCATCGCTTTCTGTTTCGGAATACGATATGGCTGCTGAGGCGCCGTTATGTGCCCATGGTCTGGAAATTCTGGGCAGTTGCAAAGCTCGGACTGACAATGGCAGCTTATCTGGCGTTCTCCCAGGAACGCCGGCAGCAGATCGCTGGAATGTTTTCAGGCTTGAGAGCCGGCCTGAAATGAGCGAAGCCCCCTCAGATCCGCGACCTTCGCGTGAGCTTGTTGGCCTGCTCCTCAATTTCCGTGATGCTGGGCGGAGCTTCCGTTGCATCCAGAGCCTGTTGGCGAATGGCCTCGAGCATGTGCTCGTGTGGGACAACTCGGAGGATGACGGCCAGTCCTCCAAGGCCCTGCTCGCGCTGCTTTGTGAGGAGAGGCGAGTGAGCGTGGCGAGCGAGGGGGGTAATCTGGGTTTTGCCGCGGGCGTGAATCGGGGGCTGGATTGGATTCGCGAGCGCTTCCCCAACGCCCGTGTGCTATTGATCAACAATGACGCTGAATTAGTGCTGGAAGGAGCGCAGAAACTCGTCTCCGCACTTGAGACAGTACAAAGTGCCGTCATTGCGTATCCGCAGATCAGTCATGGCGGACGAGTGATTGGGACGGGTTTTTATCAGCGCCGGCTGGGACTGATCGCTTTTGATCGTAGGCGTCATACGGACGTCTGGATTCCACATGCGAGCGGTTGTTGTCAATTGCTTGACCCGCGCCGGCTGCAAGGTCCATGGTTCGACGAGCATTTCTTCATGTATGGGGAAGATGTCGAGCTCGGTGCTCGCCTCGGTGAAGCAGGTATGGCATTCGTTCGGGAGGCCTTGGTCATCCACGAGGGCAGCGCGAGCAGCGGGCTTGGCTCACATTTTTACGAGACACGCATGGTGCTGGCGCACTTGTTGCTGGTGAGCAGGCTTGCGCGCTCGAGTTACGAGCGCCTCTTGTGCTACGGCGGCCGCCTGCTGACGCTGCCATTGCGAGCGATCGTGCGGTCGATACGATACCGGAGCATGGTGCCGCTGAGGGCGCTCGGGGAGGGGCTGAGCCTCGCGTTGCAAGCGATAAGAAAGCAGGGTTGAAAAATCGATTATCGCTTTTCATCCTTGATCCTGGCGACCGAGGGCGGCTCATGCGGCTGGCCAAAAATTTTGATTACCTGTTGCTTGAAGAGTATGGGCTCCAGCCTGATCGAAGCCCTATATTCGTCGAAAAGCTTGTTGTGGTCTTCATGGTTCGAAAAGATGTCTTTTGCAAGGCGTGCGAAATCGGGCAAATAATCGCGATTGTTGTCGTTCAGCTTGTATCTTCTCGGAATCGGAACGTCTTCAGTATTGCCGGCAGCGCCCTGGACTCCCGTGATGACACAACAGCCTGCCATGGCAGCCTCGCGGGGTAGCCGATCTTTTCCCGGATGGCTTCCAAAGTCGATATAGATCTTTGCTCTTGATAGAAGGTCGGAAACCTGATGTTTTTTCATTCCCTGTATGGGTATGAAGGATAGATCTTTGTTCGACTTGATGATCTCGAGTGTCCTGCGCACGCCTTTTCTTGGGTTGTACGCGATGATGTCCATTTTTTGAGGGGTCGGATTCTTGGGTTCGAAGTGCTCCCTGCTCAGGTAGTCGGTGAGCATGACTGATGAGATGGATGCGCGGGCCAGAAAATCCCTCGCATAAGCGCTCTGAACGAGATGAGTCAGAGTTGCGAGGTCTTTGAGCGGCAGGCGGTTACGAATGAGTGATGTGGTCGTCCGAAACGTGTCGCTCAACCATGATTCGCCTCGACGTCCAAAGTAGTTGTCAACGGAAAGCCACCAGATCGCCACTTTTGCATGGCGGAACCTGCGAGTCAGAATCGTTCTGACCTCCGGAAGAATGATCAGGTCGCCCGACTGATCGCAGAATCTCGCTTGGGGTGCATTGTAATTCGCATATTCCTTAGGGCATTCGTGGACCCTGTCAAATGGGTAATAGCAGACATAGGAGTCGTGTCCGAGGTTTCTCAGTTCGTCGACGAGTTGGTGCAGGAGTTCCGGTCCCCCGGTCACAAGTCCGCCTGGGCAGCAGACCAGAATCCTTCCGGTAATGGTCAACAGAGGGGCGGGCTCGCTCCAAGTGGAAATGTTTGTTGAGTTCATTGTCGTTGTCTCGTGCAATGAACTCACGAGCCGAGAATGCTCTTGCACGCGGCCAAGGACGCAGCCACGACTTGATCCATGTTGTAGTAGCGGTACTGCGCCAGCCTGCCGACGAAGGTTGTGTCGCTGCAATTCTCTGCCAATTCCCGATAGCGTGCGTAGAGGCGTTCGTTCTCGGGGCGCGGAATCGGATAGAAAGGATCTCCGTCTGCCTGCGGATATTCGAATACGATGGAGGTGCCCTCGTGCTCCTGTCCGGTCAGGTGCTTGAATTCGGTTATGCGCGTATAGGCCTGCTCGTTTGGGTAATTGACGGTGCCGACGGCTTGGAACTGACTTAGGGCGGGCAGGTGTTTGTGTTCGAATCGCAGGCTACGATAGGGCAGGCGGCCGAACCGGTAATCGAAGAAGGCGTCGATCGGGCCGGTATAGATGGTATGGCTGGCGTCGATATCCTGCCTGTCGGAGAAGTAGTCGGTGTGAAGCCGAACAGTGATATTCGGATGATCCAGCATCCGTTCGAACATCGCGCCGTAACCATGGGAAGGCATGAACTGATACGTGTCCGTGAAATACCGGTCATCGTCGTCAGTGCGGGTGGGAATACGTGCGGCCACGCCGGCGGAGAGTTCGCTCAGGTCTACCCCCCATTGCTTCCTCGTATAACCCCGGAAGAATTTCTCGCACAGGTCATGCCCCACGCTGTCGAGCACGACGTCCTCGCTTGTCCGGACCGGGTCACGGGGGGCGCGTACGCGTTGCAGCCATGCTTTGGCACCAGCTTCGTCCAAGTCTTTCGCGTACAGGCGATTCAGGGTGGTCCGGTTGATCGGAATCGGTACAAGTTGCCCGTCTACACTGGCGAGAACCCGGTGCTCATAGAATCGCCAGTCCGTGAAGCGCGATAGCCACTCGAGGATTCTCTTTGCATTGGTGTGGAATATGTGAGGCCCGTAGGGGTGAATCAGCACGCCTTGACCGTCGTGGCGATCGAACGCGTTACCACCGACATGCGATCGTCGTTCGATGACGAGAACCCGGCGTCCGGCTTCTGCGAGCGTCCGAGCACAAACCGCACCGGCGAAGCCAGCACCAACGACCAGATAATCCGTTTTCATCGGGTGTTCCATGTTTCAGGCTTCAGCAGCCCCTTATGCCAAAGGATGGCGGTCATGCAGGAAGTGACCATGAACTCGACGAGCAGGATGGTTGCTGCCGCACCCTCGGCCCCCCAGTGACTTGCCATCGGCCAGATCAATGCGAGACTGGTTGCGGCTGCGGTCAAGAGAATGCCGTTGAATGCTGCATTCAGGCCTCTCGGGAGCATCATCTGGACACCGAGCAGGTTCGATAGCCCGATGATGAGCGGTAGCGGCGAAAGCAATTGTAGAACCGTAGCCGCAGGTCCGAATTGGGGGCCGCCCAATATCACGATCAACCAGTCAGCGAGGAGCCAGAGCGCCCCGCTGGAAAGCCCCCCGATGAATATTGTGGCCAGCGCGCTGCGGCGTATTAGCTTGAACGCTGCAGCACCGTCCGTATTCGCGAGGTGACTGAGGCGTGGGAACAATGCTTGGGATAGAGGCGAGAGAAGTGCTTGTCCAGCGCTGCGCAACTTGTCGGCAAGATGAAAGTATCCGAGCGCAACGGGGCCAGCGACCCAACCCAGGACTATAGGTATCAAGGTGGTGTAGAGACTGATCGAGATGCGGGAGGCGAAGAGTGGCCCGCCGTCGCGAATGGCGTCGAACAGGTTCAGCCATCCCGGCCACGCCCACCGCACCACACGCTGCCGCCAAAGCCACGCCAAGGCTGCGATCCCGCTCAGGATCGAGGCGGCCCCATTGATCAGGAGCACCCATATGCCGTCCTCTGGTTCGCCGATCAGCAGGAATATGGCGGGCAACGCAAGTATTCGAGCCACTAGTTGCAGCATCGCGACCACTTCCAATCGCTCCAGTCCTTGCAGGAACCATACCGGGAAGAGCGTGCCTCCGATCACGGATGTGAACCCGGCAGCGTACAGCCAGGCGTCCGGACGCAGCCGATCCGCGAGCAAGATCGTCGGGACTGCAATTGCCATCGCGAGTGCGAGCAGCAACCACTGGGTGGCCCAGGTGGCCGTGAATATGAGACTGATCTTCTCGGAGTCATTGCGATCAGCCGCTACCGCACGCGTGGCGCTCCAGGAGAACCCGTAGTCCACCAGCAGCACCAGGTAAGACATCAGGATCTGCGCAAACGCAACCTTGCCAAAGGCCTCCGCGCCCAAGACGCGAGTCAGATAAGGGAGCGTGATGAGTGGAAGCAGATAGTTGCTGATCTGAACCAGGCTCATGGCCGCGATATTGGTGCGGAGCGGACTGGTTCGAGAACGGGTGGAGCTCATGGAGTGTTGAGGCTTTGCTCAAGCGAGAGATGCACGGATTGCGCTGCCGAACTTGTCCCAGGCGAAGCCCTCGGCAAAACCGCGGATGGCTGCCAGATCGGGAGGGGCCGCGAGCAATTTCGTGACTGATGTCGCGAATCCCTCTTCATCGTCAGGGGCGACCAGCAAGCCACTTTTCCCCGGTGCCACGGCATCCACAATCCCCCCACTGGAGTATGCGACCGTGGGTAGTCCATGTGCCGCGGCTTCGATCGCGACCATTCCGAACCCCTCCGGATCGTTGAGCAGTGTCCTGACGGGGAAGATATGGACATCCGCCGCCTCGTATGCGTCGGCGAGCTCTCTTCCAAACCGTCTGCCGAGAAAAACGACGTTGCCGGCCACGCCACTTGCCAGGGCAGCGGTCTGGATCATCTCAGGGGTCTGGACTCGTGCATGGAGCGAGTCCGTTGGGGCATCGCCGATGACCACCAGGCGGGCATCGGGCCGGTCTGCCGTGATTCGGGGCAGGACATCGCGAACGAATTCGAGAAGGCCCTTGCGGGTGGTCAGGCGGCCTACCGAGAGCAATACAGGACGGTTGCCGAGTCCATGCATGGAGCGAAATCTTGCGCGAGCACCGGAGTCCAGGGCGGGAATCTCAACTCCCGGGTGCACGATCTGGAGGCGTTCAGCGCGCACGCCCAGCTTGCCGGCTAGTCCGGCCGTCGCACGGCTGTTGGCGATGATGCCGTCCAGCCACTTGAAGCACGGCAACCATGCTGCGCGGTAAACGGGATGTGCTGCGGTTAGATCGAGTCCGTGGGTGTAAGCGAATGCACGGGCGCCGCAGTAGCGTGCGGCGCACAGAGCGATGGGAGCCGTGAGTCCGCTGCCGGCGAGCACGACCTCTGGTTTCCAGCGTCTTGCTTCGCGCAGTGTGTTCCACGCCGCGGAGAGCAGAAAACGGGAGAGTGGCCTCAGGGACACAGGGACTACCCGTGCTCTATAGCTGAAGGCCTCGGCCCCCTCCGGCGCGATCAGCCGGACATCGTATTCAAGTGCAAGCTCATCCGCGAGATGCTGGTTCAGGCGCTCCATGCCGCCCCACAGCGGAGGAAAGTTGCGGGTCACGAGCAGCAGTCGCTTCACTTTTCTCTCGCGTCCTTCGTGCCGGCATCCTTGTACATCAAGGCGGTGATCTGCTCGGAGATCAGCCCCATCATGAAGACCACCACGCTCCCCGTGAAGAGGAGCGCGCTCATGTTGGTGAAGCGACCGTAGTTCACGAAGGTGTGGAGATACCAGAGGCTGCCAAGCAGAAACATTCCGGCCGCAACAGGCGCGAACAGTTTCAGCGGCGAGTACAGCGTCCCGATCTTGAAGATGATCAACAGGAAGCGGATTCCGTCTTGCAGCGGACGGATGTGGCTCTTTCCGATTCGCCTTGCGGCATGGATCGGTTCGTAGGCCACCGAGTATCCCGCGCGGAAGAAGGCCATGGTGCTGGTCGTCGGGTAGGAGAAGCCGTTCGGCAGCAGGTAGAGGAACTCGCGGAACTTCTCGGCGCGGACAGCCCGGAAGCCGGAGGTGAGGTCCTCGATCTTGTGGCCGGTCATGTAGCTCGCAAGTCGGTTGTAGAAGCGGTTGGCGATGCCGCGGCCGAGACTTGCCTGGGATCCTGCTTGGCGTGCGCCGACCACCATGTCGTAGCCCTCGTCGAGACGGGTCAGCAAAGCCGGGATGTCGGCAGGGTCATGTTGGCCGTCGGCGTCCATGAAGACGATCACCTCGCCGGTGGCTGCTCGTGCGCCGCCCTTGATCGCAGCGCCGTTGCCTCTCGAATACGGGTGGCGGACCACGCGCGCCCCGGCCTTCGCGGCGGCTTCGCCCGTTCCATCGTTCGATCCATCGTCGACCACGATGATCTCGGCCTCGGGCAGCAGTGCCCGAATCCGCATCACTACATCGCGGATGGGAGCCGACTCGTTACGTGCAGGAAGTACGACCGATACCTGTGGTTTCATGGTGTCGAGCCTGTCTTTGCGTCACCTGTGCGCTGCGGATGACCGCTTGCGGCCCCGAGTATGGCCTGCATCGATTCATCGCATTGCTTGCGGGCTGTGCGGGCGAGTACCGGGTGCTTCGGCAGGTCTCGGCACAGTTCCTCTCGGTGGAAGGATTCTGCATCCTCGATCGCGTTCCCTTCGAGCAGTCTGCGAATGATCGCATGGCCGAGCGCGCGGTCCCGATCTGCTGCCCAGGCCTTCTTCAAATGGTCCAGTGCGGAACTCGTGTCACCCCTGGCCACTGCGATCCGTTGCAAGTTGATGTGGATGGACTTGCGGCTGAGGGCGCCGAGGCCCAGCGTCTGGTGCCGAAGGAGGCTGCGGTTGAGCGCTTCGAGCTGATCGTAATCCACGAGAGTGCACTTCCCTTCCTCGATTGCATTGTGCATCGCATTCAACGCCGACGCTGCCCCTCCGACGTTACGGGCCTCGATGGCCAGGTCTTCCGTCCGGGTGATGTAGTCCCGCGTGCGTTGCGCGTCACCCGTTGCGCAGGCGAGGAGTGCGGCCTGGGCGACCGAGGCGAGGCACTTGGGGCAATCATCCACCTGGATCCGCATGACCTGGTAGGCCTCGTCGAGACGTCCCTGCTCGAGGTAGAGAAGCGCCAGGTGCTCTGCGGCGCGCGGGGACTTGTAGGCATGGACGAACCAGGTTTCCGCCGCGTCGAGCTTGTCGCCCCAGAGGCTGGTCACATGGAACAGAATTGCAGCCAAGGTTGCGAGATAGGCTGCGAAGCCCGTGATGGCGATCCGACGGTACGGCGCCGGAGTGCGCCCGATGGCCCAGGCGAGCGCCAGGCAAGGCCCGACGAGCGCGAGATAGTTGCGATGCTCGAAATACAGCTCCAGTCCGACGACGCTGGATTCGAGCAGATGGGCCGCGAGAAACCAGAGCACGGCGAAGGCTGCGACCGGATGGCTGCGGCGGAGGCGGATCGCGAGCGCTGCGAGCGTCGGCCACAGGATGGCTGCGAAGAGGGCGAGGGGGTGCTCGGCGAGCGAGCTGATCTTGGGGTAACCGTCGTGAAAGGGATGGAGACCGTAGGGCCGGGGTGCAAAGGCCTCGCGCAGGTATTCGAGCAGGATCAGCGGTTGGGTCTGGAGGCGTTCGAGCAGGTTGAACTCGCGTCCCCAGAACACACCGCCGGAGCGGATGGCGCCGTATGCAAGGTAGGCGAGGATGATCGCGAGCGCCGCGCCTCCCGCGAATGTGCGCAGGGCCCTAAGTCGACCGGGTGAAGTGCGGTCGGCGAGCAGGGTGGTCTGCAGCACGAGCGCGAAGACCGGCAGCAGGATGCCATTTTCCTTGGCGAGCATCGCAAGCAGGGTGAATCCCACCAGGCCGAACGCCTGCAGGGCTGCGCCGAGCGCCGGACGCCGATCCTCGATTGCGATGCCCTGCAGATGGATCAGCAGGCCGGCAAGCACGAAGAAGGCCGACAGCGTCGCCATGCGCTGCACCGCGATCAGCGAAGAGGACACCTGCAGCGGCATCAGCATCCAGAGTGCGGAGGCACCGATCGCGATCCAGGCCGGCGTGCTGCCCTTGAGGCCACACAGGCTCAGCAAGCGATGCGCGAGCAGGGCGACCAGCGTGCCGTTGGCAAGGTGCAGCAGCACGTTGAAGAGAAGGATGTTCTCGATGCTTCCGGGCCAGTCCTCGACGTGCAGCAGGAAGCTGAGCATGGCGAGCGGACGACCGAGCGGCCCGGAGATCTCCGAGGACAGGTAGTAGAGCGCGGAGTCGAGGTCGACGACGTTGGCCAGGCCGGAGAGGGGGCGGATGTCGTCGTAGTAGAGCGCCCCTCCGAGACCAGGGCGGTAAAGGAGGTAGGTCCCGAGGAGCAGCAGAGCGAACCCGGCCCAGGCCGCAGGGCGGAACGGGGGTTTCGCGGCGTATGGCATCGTTTTCTGTGGCGTTCTGGTCATTGGAAAAGACAAGGGGACCGAAACCCGGTCCCCTTGTCGTGAAGAGTCAGCCGATCAGATTAGCCGCCGCAGGTCTTCGGCAGGTATTTCGCCGGTGCGTTCGAAGAGCATGCCCATCCACCAGTGCTCGCAGTACGGGTCCAGGTGATGGTCTTGCCGACGACTTGCGAGGGCGCGTTCTTGATCGTGCAGACGATCGTGGTCGTGTTTGCAGTGATCGTGCAGTTGCCCGTCGATCCCTGCAGTCCGATGTCGCCAGGAGCGCTGATGCTTTGCGCGTTATTGCTTCGCTCCTCGAAGGCCGTTCTGCCAGACGAGATTTCCGAAAGACCCGCGGCAACCTTCGCCTTGGCCTGGTAATCCGAATATGCCGGCAGCGCCACGGCAGCCAGGATGCCGATGATCGCCACGACGATCATCAGTTCGATCAGCGTGAAGCCTTGTTGCATCTTGTTCATTTGAGTTCTCCTTGATGGGAAACCACGGAAAGTCCGCTTGTCCACCCATCAGCAAGGCCCGTGCCAGCCCCACAACCCCCCAATTTTGTGACGCAGTTCCGCCGACTTGACACGATTCCGTGGTCGAAAGTGACAAGCGTCCCGGGGCGGGTGGTCAACATGTGACAAAGGGGCGCGCTGGCCGGTGCGCTCGCGACCTCAGCCCGCCTAGCCCGCCGGCGGCTGGGTGTCGCGCAGGCTGCCGCGGGCGAACATGCGCTCGGCGAACGGCACCAGGCCGGGGTGGCGGCTGCGCCAGTCGACATCGGGGAAGCGCAGGTCGAGGTAGCCGAGCGCGACCGCGACCGCGATGTCGCCGAGCTGGATCGGGCCGCCGTTGAAGGCGTGGCGGCCGTCGAGGCGGCGTTCGAGTTCGGCGAGGCCGCGGTCGATCTTGTCCTTCTGGCGGACGATCTCGCGCGCGCTGCGCTCGCCGTCGGGGCGGCGAGATTCGAGCAGGGCGGCGACCGCCGCGTCGGTGACGCCGTCGGCGAGCGCCTCGGTCTGGCGCACGCGCACGGCGTCGAGTCCGGCGGGCGGCAGCAGCGCGGGCGGGGCGCCGAGGGTCTCGAGGTAGCCGGCGATGACCGGCGAGTCGAAAAAGGTCTCGCCTTCGTCGGTGATCAGCACCGGCACCTTGCCGAGCGGGTTGAGCTCGGGGATGCGGGTGTTCGCTTCCCAGGGCGAGTCGACCACGAGTTCGAAGGGCAGCGCCTTCTCGGCGAGGATGACGCGGATCTTGCGCGCGTAGGGGCTGGTCAGCGAGGCGAGCAGTTTCATGATGGCAGGTCTCCGGTGGTGGCCGACCCAGGGTACGCCGCAGGCGGGTGGGGGGAAATCAGGGAAACCGGAAAGGGGCGGGCAGGGTGGCCGATGTTCGCGCCTTGCGGCGCTCCTGCAGAAAGCGACGCGGCCTGGATGCCATGCAGGAGCGCCGCAAGGCGCGAACGCGGCGGTCGTGCATTTGCCGGCGGTCGTCGCATCGACGAGGCCCGGTTCGCGCCTTGCGGCGCTCCTACAGAAAGCGACGTGGCCCGGATGCCATGTAGGAGCGCCGCAAGGCGCGAACGCGGCGCGATCGTTCAGGCCTGCGCGACGTTGCGCGCGATGAGCTCGCGGATCAGGTGCAGCTTGCCGTGGAAGAAGTGGTCGGCGCCGGGGATGACGATGATCGGCTGCTCCTGCGGCCGTGCCCAGGCGAGCACGTTGGCGAGCGCCACGGTGTCGTCGTCCTCGCCGTGGATGACCAGCGCGGGGATGTTCTTCGGCAACGCCGGGGTGTCGTAGCTGCGCCCGCTGCCGGTGGTGTCGCCGGCGGCCATGCCGACCAGCACGAGCTGGCGCGGCGGTGCGATGCCCTCGGCCAGGCGGTTGGCGACGCGCACCTGCACGTAGCCGCCGAAGGAGAAGCCGCCGAGCGCCAGCGGTAGCGCGCCCCAGCGCGACTCCGCCCAGCTGATCGCCGACAGCATGTCCTCGGTTTCGCCCTCGCCGTGGTCGTGCGTGCCCTCGCTCTTGCCCACGCCGCGGAAGTTGGGGCGGATCACTGCGTAGCCGAGGTCGCGGAAGGCGCGCGCGAGCGTGTGCGCCACCTTGTTGGTGTTGGCGCCGCCGAAGAGCGGATGCGGATGGCAGACCAGTGCGATGCCCTTCACCGTGGCGGGGGCGTCGATCAGCGCCTCGATGTTGCCGGCGGCACCGCGCAGCAGGACAGCCTCGGTGGGCAGCGGGCGGCTCATGCGGCGTCCTCCGGCAGGCGCAGGCGCTGGACCACGCGGCCGTGCACCAGGTGCGAGTCGATGATCTCGTCGATGTCTTCCTTGTCGATGTAGGTGTACCAGACGTTGTCCGGATACACGACGATCACCGGGCCGTCGTCGCAGCGGCCGAGGCAGCCCGCCTTGTTGACACGCACGCTGCCCTTGCCCTTGAGGCCGAGTGCGGCGGTGCGTTCCTTGGCGTAGGTCTGCAGCTCGCTCGCCTTGCGGTCGTTGCAGCAGGTCTCGCCGGGCTGGCGCTGGTTGCAGCAGAAGAAGACGTGGTGTTTGAAGTAGCTCATGGCGGCTCTCTGTAGGTGGGCGGGATGTCTTGCGGGCGCCCGTCCGCGGGGATGTCGCGGGATTATAGGCGGCGCCCGGCGCGTGCGGACGGGCCGGCGAGATGCTCGCCACGCCACAGCCCGAGCGCCGAGAGGTAGGCGAGTGCGGCGTAGGGCCACAGGCTGTCGACCAGCGCGGTGAGGCCGTGGAAGTTGAGCACGTTGCTGAACCCGGCCAGGCGGCGGTCGAAGGGCAGGTAGGGGTTCTCGGGGATCAGGTTCACCAGCGCGGTGGCCAGCAGCAGGCTGGTTCCGGCGATCGCGTGCTGGGCCAGGCGCGGGAGCAGAAGTGCGGGCAGCAGCAAGCCGCCGCCGATCAGCAGGCCGCGCTCGGCGCCCGGGGTGAGCCAGGCGAGCGGAGCGCCCGGTTCGAAGAAGATCCACGTCGCCAGCGACTTGGCGCCGATGCCCAGCGCGATCACCAGCAGCACCGGCAGCGGGCTGGGCCCGCGCGTCATGCAGCGCACGAAGAGCCCGGTCGCGAGCAGGCCGCTGGCGGCGAGCGCGGTGTCGAAGGCGATGAAGCGCTCGGGGCGGAAGGGCAGCGGCGCGGGAATGCCGAGCAGGCTGCGCAGGTCGCCGCTGGCGAAGACCAGGTCGGTGGCGCCGAGCTGGCCGAGCAGCCACAGCCCGATCAGCACCAGCCCGGCTTCGCCGCTGCGCCCGCCGATCACGCTGCGCGCGCGCCAACGCTGCAGCCGGCCCTGCGGCCCGAGCAGGGCGTCGCCCCAGCGCGCGCCGGCGAGCGCGCCGAGCAGGCCGCCGGCCGCGTTGCCGCCGAGGTCGAGGTTGCTCGCCACCCGGCTGGGCAGGTAGTTCTGCAGCGCCTCCAGGCCGAAGCTGAACAGCCCGGCGACCAGGGCGGCGACCATCGCCTTGCGCGCGAAGCCCCAATGCCGCGGCAGCGACGCGGCCAGCAACAGCCCGAGCGGCAGATAGCCGAGGATGTTGAAGAGGAAGTCCTCGAGGATGAAGTATTTCGGCCACGGCGCCCACAGCCAGTCGAGCGCGGGCAGCCCGCTGTCGCGCCAGCCGGTCAGCGGATGCAGGCAGGCATAGGCGACCAGCAGCGCGTAGGCGAGTGTGAGCGCGGGGGCGAGGGAGGAGGGCGACCGGGCGGCCATGCGGCGAATTGTGCCAGCTTGGCCGCAGCCGAGCACCCCGAGTCGGGGTGTCCTCGCGCCTGCCGTCGCTACAGCCGTCATTCGCGGCTGGCGCCACTCCTACAGGGCACCCGGGCCGTGTCGGTTGCGGTAGGAGCGCCGCCAGGCGCGAAGCGCGCACCGGGGTGCCGCACCGCGCTGGTGCGCCTCGGGCGCAAATGGTGCGCGGCAGCGCCTGTGCGGAAGTGCCGCAGCGCGCTGAAGCGGCGCAGGCACGGGCCCGCGGCAGCTCGCACGCTTCTTGCTGACAAAGCGCATCGCCCTACCACGCTCCCTCCGAGGCCGCCGTGTCCATCCACGTCAAGCTGAACCACGTCACCCACTACCGCTACGACCGTACGGTGAGCCTGTCGCCGCAGGTCGTGCGCCTGCGCCCGGCGCCGCACTGCCGCACGCCGATCCACGCCTATTCCCTCAAGGTCGAGCCCGCCGGCCACTTCATCAACTGGCAGCAGGACCCGCAGTCGAACTACCTCGCCCGCCTCGTCTTTCCGGACAAGACCACCGAGCTGCGCATCGAGGTCGACCTGATCGCCGAGCTGTCGGTCATCAACCCCTTCGACTTCTTTCTCGAGCCGGCAGCGGAGAAGATCCCCTTCGCCTACGAGGAGGCCCTGTGCGTCGAGCTCGCGCCCTATCTCGCGAAGGCGCCCGCGGCGGCGCTTGGGCCGAAGTTCATCGACTACCTCGAATCCATCCCGCGCGCGCCGCGTGCGAGCGTGGATTTCCTGGTCGCGCTCAACCAGCGCCTGCAGCAGGACATCCGCTACCTGGTGCGCCTGGAGCCGGGCGTGCAGACGCCGGAGGAGACGCTGACACTGGCGAGCGGCTCGTGTCGCGACTCGGCCTGGCTGCTGGTGCAGCTGCTGCGCCACCTGGGCCTGGCGGCGCGCTTCGTGTCCGGCTACCTGATCCAGCTCGTGCCCGACGTCAAGTCGCTCGATGGCCCCTCGGGCACCGAGGTCGACTTCACCGACCTGCACGCCTGGTGCGAGGTCTACCTGCCCGGTGCGGGCTGGGTGGGCCTCGACCCCACCTCGGGGCTGTTTGCCGGCGAAGGCCACATCCCGCTCGCGTGCTCGCCCGAGCCCTCCTCGGCGGCGCCGATCACCGGCTTCAGCGACGAATGCGAGTGCGAATTCGAGCACCACATGAAGGTCGAGCGCGTATGGGAGGCGCCGCGCGTCACCAAGCCCTACACCGAGGAGCAATGGGCGGCGATCGAGGTGCTCGGCCATCGCATCGACGGTGACCTGACGGCCCACGACGTGCGCCTCACGCAAGGCGGCGAGCCGACCTTCGTCTCGCTCGACGACCGCGACGGCGCGGCCTGGAACAGCGACGCGCTCGACCCGCAGAATCGTGATGCGAGCAAACCGAGCAAGCGCACCCTGGCCGAGAACCTGATGTTCCGCCTCAAGGACCACTACGCGCCGCAGGGCCTGCTGCACTTCGGCCAGGGCAAGTGGTATCCGGGCGAGCAGCTGCCGCGCTGGTCGCTGAACTGCTACTGGCGCCGCGACGGCGAGCCGATCTGGCACGACCCGGCCTTGTTCGCGCGCGAGCTGTCGGGCACCGCGGTGGACGAAGCCTTGGCGGCGCGCTTCCTCGCCCGCGTCGGCGAGCGCCTGGGTGTGGCCACGCAGTGGATGATGCCGGCCTTCGAGGACGCCTGGTACTACCTGTGGCGCGAGCGCAGGCTGCCGGCCAACGTCGATCCGCACGATGCGCGCGTCGAGGATCCGCTCGAGCGTGCGCGGCTCGCCAAGGTCTTCGACCAGGGGCTGAAGCAGGTCATCGGGCATGTGTTGCCGATCGTGCGTCAACACGGCGGTGCCGTGCGCTGGCAGAGCGGCCCGTGGTTCCTGCGCGCCGAGCGCCTGTACCTGATTCCCGGCGACTCGCCGATCGGCTACCGCCTGCCGCTCGATTCCCAGCCCTGGGCCGGCAAGGGCGATTATCCCTGGATCCACCCCGCCGATCCCAACCAGGCCTTTCCCGCGCTGCCCGCGCATGCCGAGCTGCGCCAGCAGTTGCGGCCGACCGGGACGACCCTCGGTGCCGACAGCGGCCTCGGCTTCGCCGCCCACGGTGGCGGGTGGACGCCGAGCCGCGTCGAGCATGCCGGCTTCCACGCCGCTGCGGACATGCAGGGCGAGGCCGCGCAGCCCCTGCCCGGCGCGGCTGCCGCGGCGCTCGTCAGCCGCGACGAGCGCATCGACCCCGCCCGCCGCCCGGCGCCCTTCGAGTCCGCGGCCTGGATCACCCGCAGCGCGCTATGCGCCGAGCCGCGCGGCGGCCTGCTGTATCTCTTCATGCCGCCGACGGCGGCGCTCGAGGACTACCTCGAGATCGTCACCGCCATCGAGGACACCGCCGCCGAGTTCGCGCTGCCGGTGGTGCTCGAAGGCTACGAGCCGCCCTCCGACCCACGCCTCGCGAACTTCCGCATCACCCCCGACCCGGGCGTGATCGAGGTCAACATCCACCCCGCGGCGAGCTGGGACGAGCTGGTCGAGCGCACCTCCACGCTCTACGAGGAGGCCCACCAGTCGCGCCTGTCGACCGAGAAGTTCATGCTCGACGGCCGCCACACCGGCACCGGCGGCGGCAACCACTTCGTGCTCGGCGGCGCCACGCCGGCGGATTCGCCCTTCCTGCGCCGGCCCGACCTGTTGCGCAGCCTGGTGAGCTACTGGCACAACCATCCCAGCCTCTCCTACCTGTTCTCGGGGCTGTTCATCGGCCCGACCTCGCAGGCGCCGCGGGTGGACGAGGCGCGCCACGACTCGGTGCATGAGCTGGAAGTGGCCTTCCAGCAGATGCCGGAGCCAGGTGCCCAGGTTCCGCCCTGGCTCATCGACCGCCTGCTGCGCAACCTGCTCATCGATGCCAGTGGCAACACCCATCGTTCCGAGTTCTGCATCGACAAGCTCTACAGCCCGGACAGCGCGACCGGGCGGCTGGGCCTGCTGGAGCTGCGCGCCTTCGAGATGCCGCCGCACGCCCGCATGAGCCTTGCCCAGCAACTCTTGCTGCGCGCGCTGATCGCGCGCTTCTGGCAGCAGCCCTACGCGCCCTCCAGGCTGCGGCGCTGGGGGACCGAGCTGCACGACCGCTTCCTGTTGCCGCACTGGGTGGCGGAGGATTTCCGCGACGTCGTCGGCGAACTGCGCGAGTTCGGCTACGCGCTCGATTTCGACTGGTTCGCGCCGCACTTCGAGTTCCGCTTCCCCAAGTACGGCGAGTTCGCCGCGCGCGGTGTGCGGGTCGAGTTGCGCATGGCGCTCGAGCCCTGGCATGTGATGGGCGAGGAGGGGGCGCCCGGCGGCACGGTGCGCTACGTCGACTCCTCGGTGGAGCGCGTGCAGGTGAAGGTGTCCGGGCTCAACGACGACCGCCATGTGCTGACCTGCAACGGCCGTGCCGTGCCGCTGCAGCCCACCGGCACGGTGGGCGAGTTCGTCGCCGGGGTGCGCTATCGCGCCTGGCAGCCGCCGTCCTGCCTGCATCCGACGATCGGTGTGCACGTGCCGCTGGTGTTCGACCTCGTGGATGGCTGGATGCAGCGCTCGATGGGCGGCTGCGTGTATCACGTGGCGCATCCCGGCGGTCGCAACCACGAGACCTACCCGGTGAACCCCTACGAGGCCGAGGGCCGCCGCCTGGCGCGCTTCGCTACCACCGGCCACACGCCTGGCCGTATCGTCCCCGTGTCCGCCGCGCGCAATGCCGACTTTCCCTTCACCCTCGACCTGCGCCGCCAGGACTGACACACCATGCAGGTCCAGCCGCACAGCCCGCCCGAGCTGCTTGCCAGTTACGCCGCGCGGCCCGACCGCTACGACGAGCTTTGCCAGCGCATCGGCAGCGTCGTGGTGGTCCGGCCGCACTGGCGGGATTTCTTCCACGGCCTCGCCGCCATGCCCGCCGACGAGCTGTCGGCGCGGCGGGCCGCGCTCGGCCGGCAGATCCACGAGAACGGCATCACCTACAACGTGTATGCCGACCCGCGCGGCTTCGCGCGCCCGTGGGAGCTCGACCTGCTGCCCTACATCCTGCCGGCGGCGGAGTGGGCGCAGATCGAGGCCGCGGTGATCCAGCGCGCGACCCTGTTCGACCGCATCCTCGCCGATCTTTACGGTGAACAGACCCTGCTCGAGAAGGGCCTCGTGCCGCCTGCGCTGATCTACGGCCACAGCGGCTTCCTGCGCCCGCTGGTCGGTGCGCGGCCGCCGGGCGGGCGCTTCCTGCACCTGTATGCGGTGGATCTCGCGCGCTCGCCCGACGGGCGCTGGTGGGTGGTCGCCGATCGTACCCAGGCGCCCTCGGGTGCAGGCTACGCGCTGGAGAACCGCAGCGTGGTCGCACGCGTGCTGCCCGAACTCTACCGTGCCGCCGGCGTGGAACCGCTGGTGCCCTTCTTCGAGGGGTTCCGCGACAGCCTTGCCGACCTGGCGCCGGCCGACAGCGCGGCGGCCGGCGAAGACCCCCTGATCGTGGTGCTCACGCCCGGGCCCTACAACGAGACCTACTTCGAGCACGCCTACCTCGCACGCGAGCTGGGTTTCCCACTGGTCGAGGGCCAGGACCTCACCATACGCGACGACAAGGTCTGGCTGCGCACGCTCGACGGCCTGTGCCGGGTGCATGTGATCCTGCGCCGGGTGGACGACCTCTGGTGCGATCCGCTCGAGCTGCGCGAGGACTCCGCGCTCGGCGTCGCCGGCCTGGTGGCGGCGGTGCGCGCCGGCACGGTGACGGTGGCCAACGCGCTCGGCAGCGGCATCCTCGAGACCGGCGCGCTGCTCGGCTACCTGCCGCGGCTGTGCGAGCACCTGCTCGGCAGCAAGCTGCGCATGCCCTCGGTGGCCACCTGGTGGTGCGGCGAGCCGGCGGCCTGCGAGTACGCGCTGAAGCATCTGCGCGAGCTGGTGATCAAGCCCGCCTACCCCACCCTGGGCTCCGGACCGGTGTTTTGCGGCGACCTGCCCGCGACCGAGCTCGAGGCGCTGGCGGCGCGGATCGCGCTGCGCCCCTTCGACTTCGTCGCGCAGGAGATGGTGAATATCTCCCAGGCTCCGGTACTGGCAGGCGCGGGCGGGAAGATGGCGTTCGGGCGCGAGTCACGCGCGCTGGTGGCGCGCAACATCGGCTTGCGCGTGTTCGCAGCGGCGAGCGCCGACGGCTTTCGGGTGCTGCCGGGCGGGCTCGTCCGGGTGGCGTCGGAGGCGGACATGCGCATCGTGTCGATGCAGCATGGCGGTGGCAGCAAGGACGCCTGGGTGCTCGGCTCGCCGGCGCGACCGCGTCCGCTGCCGCGCATCGTGCCCGGCCAGCTCGCGCCGTTCGCCGGCGGCGCGCGCGGGCTCGGGCTGTCGAGCCGGGTGGCGGAGAACTTCTTCTGGCTCGGCCGCTACAGCGAGCGTGCCGACGCCGCCGCGCGCCTTGGCCGCGAGACGCTGGCGCGCCTGGGCGAGGCCGGCGAGGCCTCGTGGTTGGGCGAGGATGGCACGGTGACCGCGGCGTTGCAGGCACTGTGCCGCCAGCGCGGGCTGCTCGCCGCGCTGGCGAGGGAGGCCGACGCGGCGTCCGACCCCGCCGCCATGACGCCTCCCGCGTCGCAGCCCCCTCCGTCCGACAACCCGGCCAGCCAGCCGCGAATTCCCGAGCCACCGCCCGCGCCGCTCGCGCAGGCGCTCTTCGACCCCGCGCAGCCCGGCAGCGTGGTGGCCAACCTGCGCCAGGTGTTGCGCCTTGCGGCACTGGTGCGTGACCGCCTGTCACCGGACAGCTGGCGGATCTACAACCGCCTGTCGGAGTTCGCCGAGGCACCGGCCCACCCTCTCCGCCTCGGCGAGGCGCAGCAGCGCCTGGACGAGTCGCTGTTGTCGCTGGTCACGCTGTCGGGCTTCGTCATCGAGAGCATGCCGCGCGACGCCGGCTGGCGCTTCCTGTCGATCGGGCGGCGCATCGAGCGCCTGCAGTTCCTCGCCGCCGCGCTGTCTGCGCTGTTGCTCGCGCCCTCGCAAGGCGGGCTCAAGGTGCTGCTCGCGATCACCGACGCCGACCTGCGCTACCGCAGCCGCCATGCCCGCGGCCTCGCGCCGCAGCCGGTGGCCGAGCTGGTCCTGCTCGACGGCGACAACCCGCGTGCGCTGCGCTACCAGATCGATTCACTCGCCGAGCATGTCGCCTTGCTGCCCGATGGCGCCGTGCTCGCCGTACCGCTGCGCGAACGCCTGGCCGCGCTCGATGCGCTCGCCCTGTGCGACTGCTTCGTGCATGAGCTGGCCGGCACACGTGCCCGTCCGGCCTCCCCGGCGCGCCACTGCGAGCCCTTGCGGCAGGTGCTCGAGGAGATCTGGCGCTGCGGAAACGAGCTGGCCGATGCGCTGGCGCGGCGCTATTTCACCCACCTCGACGCCCGCAGCCGGGCGACCGTGTCGCTGTAGGGGGCGACGATGGCGCTCTACGAGGTCCTCCACGACACCACCTATCACTACGACAGCGCGGTGTCGCTGTCGCAGCAGATCGCCCACCTGCGTCCGCGCGAGAGTGCCGGCCAGCGCACCCTCGCACACCGCCTCGAGATCTCGCCGGTGCCGGCGCAGCGAAGCGAACGTCGCGACTTCTTCGGCAACCCGGTGACCGCCTTTGCGCTCCATGCGCCGCACAGGGAGCTGGCCGTGCGCGCGCGCAGCCGCATCCGCGTCGAGCCGCCGACGTGGCCCGAGCCGGCGAAGAGTCCGCCCTGGGAGGCCGCGCGCGACCGTTTGCGCGACGGACTTTCCGGCCATGCGCCGCTGCGCGCCGACGCGCGCGACGCCGGTCAGTACCGCTTCGCCTCTCCGTTCGTGGTGCTCGGCGACGAAGCGGCGCGCTACGCCGACTATGCGCTGGAGAGCTTCACGCCCGGGCGGCCCGTGCTCGAGGCCTTGCTCGCGCTCTCGGCGCGCATCCATGCCGACTTCCAGTTCGATCCCGCGGCGACCCGTGTCGCCACCCCGGTGGCCGAGGTCTTCGCCGCGCGTCGCGGGGTGTGCCAGGACTTCTCCCACCTGATGATCGCCTGCCTGCGTGCGCTCGGGCTGGCCGCACGCTACGTCTCCGGCTACCTGCTCACCGAGCCGCCGCCCGGCCAGCCGCGCCTGATCGGCGCCGACGCCTCGCATGCCTGGGTGGCGCTGTGGTGCCCGGGCACGGGCTGGGTCGACGTCGACCCGACCAACGACCTGCAGCCGGACAGCGGCCATATCACGCTGGCATGGGGGCGGGACTACGGCGACGTGTGCCCGCTGCGCGGAGTCATCCTCGGTGGCGGCGGGCACCGCGTGGACGTGGCGGTGACGATGATGCCGGTGGACGAGGGCGAGGGCGCGTTGCGCGCGGCCGACGCACCAGATTGAGGCACGAAAGGCCACGCTGGTGCGCACCAGCGCGGTGCCCGCGGGCGACCATGCGTCCGACCCCTTTGCCGGCGCGGCTTTGCTCGCTTGACAGGATTGGCACGCTTTCTGCTGTAAGCCCTGCGAGGGAGTCGATAAACCATCCGCGCAGAGCACGCCATGAACGCCGCCAAGCCTTACGACGAAATGCACGCCGCCGACGGAGCGGTGCGTGCGCATTACCAGCCCTACAGCGACTGGCTCGGGCACACCCCGCGCGAGCTGATCGCGCGCAAGCGCAAGGAGGCCGACCTCGCCTTCCACCGCGTCGGCATCACCTTCAACGTCTATGGCGCCGATGGTGGAAAGGAGCGCCTGATCCCCTTCGACCTGCTGCCGCGCATCATTCCTGGCGAGGAGTGGCGCGCGCTCGAGGCCGGCCTGCGTCAGCGCGTGCGCGCGCTCAACGCCTTCCTCGCGGACATCTACCACGGCCAGGAGATCCTGCGCGCCGGCCGCATCCCCGCCGACCAGGTCCTGAACAACGCCCAGTTCCGCCCCGAGATGCGCGGGGTCGAGGTGCCGGGCGGGCTGTACGCGATGATCGCCGGCATCGACCTGGTGCGTGCCGCAGGCGCCAACGGCAAGGGCGAGTACTACGTGCTGGAGGACAACCTGCGCGTGCCCTCGGGGGTGAGCTACCTGCTGGAGAACCGCAAGATGATGATGCGGCTCTTCCCCGACCTGTTCTCGCGCTACGACGTGCAGCCGGTCGAGCACTACCCCGACCTGCTGCTCGAGACCCTGCGCGCGGTGGCGCCGGCCGGCGTGCTCGATCCCACCGCGGTGCTGCTGACTCCGGGCGCCTTCAACAGCGCCTATTTCGAGCACAGCTTCCTCGCCCAGCAGATGGGCGTCGAGCTGGTCGAGGGTCAGGACCTCTTCGTCAAGGACGACACCGTGTTCATGCGCACGACGCAGGGGCCGCGGCGGGTGGATGTGATCTACCGGCGGCTCGACGACGACTTCCTCGACCCCGAGGTCTTCCGCGCCGATTCGATGCTCGGCGTGCCGGGTTTGATGTCGGCCTACCGCGCCGGCCGGGTGACGCTGGCCAACGCGGTCGGCACCGGGGTGGCGGACGACAAGTCGATCTATCCCTACGTGCCCGAGATGGTGCGCTTCTATCTCGGCGAGGAGCCGATCCTCAACAACGTGCCCACCTATATGCTGCGCGAGTCGGACGACCTCGCCTACACGCTCGCCCACCTGCCCGAGCTGGTGGTCAAGGAGGTCCACGGCGCCGGCGGCTACGGGATGCTGGTGGGGCCGGCGGCGACGAAGGCCGAGATCGAGGAGTTCCGCCAGCGCATCCTCGCCACGCCGGAGAAGTACATCGCGCAGCCCACGCTGTCGCTGTCGACCTGCCCGACCTTCGTCGACGCCGGCATCGCGCCGCGCCACGTCGACCTGCGCCCCTTCGTGCTTTCGGGCGGACGCGAGATCCGCATGGTGCCGGGCGGCCTCACCCGGGTCGCGCTCAAGGCCGGCTCGCTGGTGGTCAATTCCTCGCAGGGCGGGGGCACCAAGGACACCTGGGTGGTGGGCTGACCCGCCCGCCACCGCGCAATCTCCAAGGAGAACCCACATGCTGAGCCGAACCGCAGACCACCTCTACTGGATGGCGCGCTACACCGAGCGCGCCGAGAACACCGTCCGCATGCTCGACGTGTCCTACCGCATGTCGCTGCTGCCCGGCGCCAACGGCGGCGACACCGAGAGCTGGTCGGCCATCCTCGACATCAGCGAGCTGTCGGAGGCCTTCGCACGCACCGGCCGGCCGCTGTCCGCCTGCGACGTGATCGAGTTCGTCGTGCTCGACCGCGACAACCCCTCGAGCGTCTGGAACTGCCTGCGCGCCGCGCGCGAGAACGCGCACGCGGTGCGTGGCACGCTGACCGCCGAGATGTGGGAGACCACCAACGCCACCTGGCTCGAGATCCGCGACATGACGCCGCAGAAGCTGCGTGCCACCGACCTGGGCGAATTCTTCGAGTGGGTGAAGTTCCGCTCCCACCTGCTGCGCGGGGTGACCTTCGGCACCATGCTGCACGACGAGGCCTTCAAGTTCGTTCGCCTGGGCACCTTCCTCGAGCGCGCCGACAACACCGCCCGCCTGCTCGACGTGAAGTACCACAGCCTGCTGCCCAAGGCCGAGGGGCTCACCAGCTCGACCGACTTCTACCAGTGGGGCGCGCTGCTGCGCTCGGTGTCGGCCTTCGAAACCTACCGCCACGTCTACCGCGACGTGATCACGCCCTACAAGGTGGCCGAGCTGCTGATCCTCAACGCCGACATGCCGCGCTCGCTGCATGCCTGCCTCGACGAGATCAACGGCATCCTCGGCGAGGTCGCCAGCATCCACTCGGCCGAGGCCGCGCGCCAGGCCGGCGAACTGCACGCCACCCTGCACTACGGGCGCATGGACGACATCTTCGATGCCGGCCTGCATCCCTGGCTGGAGCGCTTCCTGGTGCGCGTCAACCGCCTGGGCGACAGCATCGGAGAGAATTTTCTGGTTCCGGTCGCGGCATGACCGGCGCGCAACGCCTTCCGGCCCGCACGAGGCCCCGGAGCAATGAACCGACTGGATCGAACCCATGACCTACTGCGTCGCCATGTGCCTCGACGAGGGGCTGGTCTGCCTGTCCGACTCGCGCACCAACGCGGGCGTGGACCACATCAACACCTTCCGCAAGATGACCGTGTTCGAGCGCGCCGGCGATCGCGTGCTGGTGCTGATGAGCGCCGGCAACCTCGCCATCACCCAGGCGGTGATCAGCCTGCTGCGCGAGCACGCCGCGGTGCAGGACCGCGACAGCCTGTGGAACGCGCCCACGCTCTTCGAGTGCGCGCGCCTGGTCGGCGAGACCATCCGCGGCGTGCATCGCCAGGACGCCGAGGCCCTGAAGCAGTTCGGCGTGGATTTCAACGCCAGCTTCATCCTCGCCGGCCAGATCGGCGACGAGCCGCCGCGCCTGTTCAACATCTACGCCGCGGGCAACTTCATCGAGGCCTCGGCGGACACGCCCTACTTCCAGATCGGCGAATCCAAGTACGGCAAGCCGATCGTGGACCGCATCGTCACCAGCCGCACCTCGCTCGACGAGGCCGCCAAGTGCGCGTTGATCTCGATGGACTCGACCATCCGCTCCAACCTGTCGGTGGGCCTGCCGCTCGACCTGCTGATCTACCGCCGCGACGAGCTGCGCGTCGCCCGCCACGTCAGCGTGGATTGGGACAACCCCTATTTCGACATGATCCACAAGGAGTGGGGCGCCAGCCTGCGCAAGGTCTTCAATGCGCTGCCCGATCCCGACTGGTCGCGCTGGCCGGGGGAGGATCAACTGCCGCCGTGCGTGGAGGTGGTGTCGTCCTGATGTCGTCGCAGTGCGCACAGCGCACGCGCCTCGTCCGCCCCCAGGCTGCGACCCGGCCAGGGGATCAGGCCGGGCACGCGGGCGCGGTAGCGCGCGTAGGCCTCGCCGTGGAAGGCGAGCAGCTTCGCCTCCTCGAGCAGCGATCCCAGCCAAAGGTAGAGCGTGATGCACAGCGCGCTCGTCAGCCGCGCCTCGTCCATGTCGCGCGTCCACAGGATCAGCAGCCCGAGGCTGTACCAGGGGTGGCGGACGTGGCGGTGTAGCGGCGACAGCGCGAGGCCGCCGGGGTCCTCGGCGGCGCGCTCGCGCGTGCGCCACTGCGTGCTGCCGTAGAACACATCCATGTCGTAGTAGCGCGTCGACCACAGGAAGCCGGCCACCGCGGCCAGCGCCAGCGCGTTCGCCAGCCAGGCCCAGCCGCCGTCCCACGACCACAGCAGCGGCCCGCGCCAGGCGAAGGTGAGCCACAGCGGTGGCACCAGCAGCAGCACCGCGAGCAGGTTGAAGCCGAGCCGGTAGGCCGGCGCGAGGCGCGGCCAGCGCGCGGCGACCACGCGCTTGAGCCACAGCGAGGCGAGCACGGAGTGCAGCGCGGCGTAGGCCAGCCAGCACAGCACCAGGCTGGCGATCTGCGTGGCGGAAAGACTCATCGACGGGGCTCCGTGAAAGAGGGCAAGTGCATGATTCTGGAACAGTTCCAAAAGAACTTGCATTGTTTTTTGTTGCAGTGCACCATGGCGTCGCAAGGTCCATCACGCCGAGTCGGCACCCAGGTGTCGTTCACCGCAAGGAGTACACCATGAACGTCTCGCCCGAGAAAATGCTTTCCGCCTTCCGCAGCACCGCGGACATCCGCCTCCACGAGCTCGCCGTCGCGAGCGACAGCCTGCTCTCCGGGGTCGAGCACCTGACCGCGCTCAACCTCAACACCGGCCGCGCGCTGCTCGACGAAGCCATCGCCTTCACCCAGGCTGCCGCGTCGGCGCGCGAGCCGCGCACCCTGGTCGAGCTCCAGGTCGGCTCGATCACCCCGGTGCTTCGTCACGGCCACGCCTGGTTCACCACCGCCGGCACGGTCGCCGGCCAGGCCCAGGCCGACGCGCTGCGCCTGTTCGAGGCTGGCATGTCGCAATGGCTGCAGGGCGTGATCCTCACCCTCGAGCTGCTCCACCGCAGCGCCCCGGTCGGCTCCGAGTTCGCCGTCAAGGCACTCAAGACCGCCGTCGCCAACGCGTCGTCGGCCTACGAAGGCGCAACCAAGGTGGTGAAGCAGGTCTCCGAGACCGCTCAGGCCAACGCCGACCAGGCCGCCGCGGCGACCGTCGAGGCGGTGAGGAAGACCACCAACGCCACGGTGTCGATGTTGAAGAGCGCTGCGTAACTGGGTTGCGACCGGTCGTTCGGCCGGGAATGTCTGCATGAGGCCAGACCCTCCACCGGGGGCTGGCCTCGCGCGTTGACGCGCGGTAACGCAGTCGCCCCGTAGCTGCCGCGGGGCGGTTCGTGCCCTAGAATGCAGGCCTCATTCCACCCCTTGTACAGGAGCCTCCCTGATGCGTCGCCTTTCCGCCCACCTTGCCCTGCTCGCGGCCCTCGGCATGGCCGGCCTTTCCGTTCTCCCAGTGGCGCATGCTCAGGGCACGGCGGCCGAGATCCTCGAGCGTGCGCGTGGCAAGGCGCGCGAAATCGAGGAGTTGCGCAAGGTCCTCAACGGCCCGGACCAGAACATGCGGCTCGCCACCTTCGATGCCATGGTCAAGAGCGGTGACGAGGCCCTGCGCCTGATCGCCTACGAAACTGGTCTCGCCAGCGCAGACAGCGTCATGCGGGCGATGGCCTTCAAGGCCCTGGTGCTGAGTCAGAACAACCTTCACCTCACCCTGACGCCGGATCCGTCGGCGCCGAAGCCGACTCAGGAGGCCTCGGCCGACTACCTTGTGAAGAATGGCAGCGGATTGGTGGTGCGCATCGAAGAGCGCAATGCCGAGTCCGGAACCTTCAAGGGGAACAACTGGCAGGGGCAGGTCAGCGGCACCGAGCTGATGTTCAGCTATGGCTCGCGCGCAAATGGGACGATGAGCCTTCGCGATGACAACGCTATTGCCGGCGTGGTTCGGCTGGATTCTGGTCGCACCCAGTTCCTCGCCTCGGGCAAGCTGCGCTGAGCAACGCGTGGTGACGTAGCCGCCGCGCGCGTCTTACTGGAGCAGGCTGATGCGGCCGAGGCTGATGACTTCGCCGCCGCCCACCGTGGCGCTGAAGCTGAGCCGCAACAGCCGGGTGCGCAAGGGTGCAAGCGCGATGTGTGCGACGCCATCGCGATAGTCCGCTGCCGTCGACGTGATCGCGCGCCAGCTACGCGCATCGCCGCTCGGGTTGATGAACAGCTCGACGTGGGCGGGCAACTGGCTGGCGTTGGTAACTGCGCGGCCGTCGAGGACCACGCCATTGATCGTGACCAGGTCCTCTCCGGCCTGCAGGTCAATGGTGACCGGCCAGCGTTCGGGGATGCTGGTCCAGGGCGGTGCGTCGGCGCCGGCGGTGAGATTGGCGGCGCGATGCGCCTCGTCGATCGGCAGCGCGCTCCAGGCGAGTACGCGCAGGCCGCTCGTCGCTATGGCGGTGGGGGCACCGGAAGGCAGCACTCCGGCCTGCGTGGGGGGCGCAGCCGCAGCCGCAGGCGCCGCGGCGTTCATCAGGTGGGCGTCCACCTTCGCCATCAGGGTGTCGATGCGCGCCACCGTGCCGATGCCCGAGCGCGCGTTGACCGACAGTAGCATGCCGACGCTGACGCCATCGATCAGCAGCAGGCTGCCGCTCAGACCCTTCCGGATCGGATTGCCCTGATGGGTGGGCTGCACGCGCAGAATGCCGCGGCCGTCGTCGTCGACGATGGTGACGCTGAGCTGGGCCACCGTGCCGTCGCCGTTGATCGAGCGCAGCGTGCCAAGGCGGCCCTGCTGCAGCAGGCGCTCGACGGCGCGCCGGATGCTCAGCGCGCTCCCCCCGCAGTCGCCGGTGATGGCTCCCGCGACAGGGGCGAGGCTGAGGTCGTCGCCGAGCTCGGCGTGGTCCAGGGTTTCGCCGAGCAGGCCTTGCGTGCCCTCGCGCCGCAGCGCCGGACGCCCGGCCTCGCTCACCACGTGGGTGGGCAGGATGGCGTAGCACTGGCCGTCATGATGGGCGAGAAAGGCCTGGCCGATCTCAAGTGCGCTGGCGTCCTGGGTCGTCACTACGGCCTGCTGCGCGGCGACCGGGGCTGCGCAGGGTAGCAGGACGGGCAGCGCGCTCGCCCACAGGCTTACGCGAATAAGGGGATTCGTCATCGTTCGTCGTCCTGCGTGGGGAGAGGGGCTGGGCGCCATGCGCGGCGCAGCGCGCGCCAGGCCTTGGCGGGTGAGGGTGCAAGCTCGCGGCAGCCGGCGATCCCCCCGAGCACGGTGATGAGCGCGATCAGGCTCGCCGATGCCATCATCAGCCGGCGGTCGTGCAGGATGCCGACCCACCAGCCGGGCTTGAACTCGTAGCCGCTGTCGCCGAAGCGTTCGATGCGGATGCTCTCGGCGCGTCCGAAGGCGACAATGCCCAGGCTCGCCGGCGCGTCGCCGGCGCCCACGCGGTCGAAGCGCAAGAAGCCCTTGGGGTGAAACACGCCACCACCGTCGTGGCGCTCAAGGCGGACCTGGTCGCCGGGCATCAGCGCGACTTCCTCGACCTGCGAGCGTTTGGCCAGCGACTCCTCCGAGGCCGTGAACACCACCAGCGTGCCGTCGCGCAGCATGCTCGCGTCGGACCAGGTCACGTCGCGGCCGACCCGCACGCGCTCCGCGGTGAACGGGAAGACGAGGTCACGCGGCCGCGCCTCGCCCGCCCAGATCAGGTTGAGGCCGGGCGGCAGCGCGATCTCCTGCCCGGACGTGGCTAGGCGCAGCGGGCCGGGGCCGCGGATCGACATCTGCAGGCCGCCGTCGCTGCGCGAAAGCCCCACCTGGAGCGCGGCTGGCGCTGCGTCAGCAGCCGAGGCACTGGCACCACCCAGCATCAGCACGTGTTCTGCGTCTTCGCCGCCCGGCAAGGCGTGCGCCTGCCAGCGCCGCCCGCCGCAGGGCGAGGAGGCCGCCCGCGGCAACAACTCGAGTGGCGCGGGCAGCACGGTGGTGGCACACACGACGGCGCCTTCGATGCGCCATTGCGTCTCGCGCCCGGCGGCGAGTTCGATGTCGGCCGCCTCGGTCTGTGCGCTGATGCTGAAATACCAACTCGGCGGGGCATGCAGGTTGAGCGCGAGGAGCACGATGACGCCGCCCACCAGCAGCCAGATCGTGAGCATGCCGGCGCCGAGCGCCAGCTTCCAGGCAAAGCTCAGGCACGCGCCGCAGCGATGTAGCACGGTGGACAGCGAGCGGCGGGGCGGCTTCTCCGCCTGGGGGGGGGCGGCGGCCATCAGTCCTGCGGCAACAGCACGAGGGTTAGCGTCACCGGCGGCATCTCGCGACCATAGCGCTCGCGCTCGATGCCGATGTCGACACGCTCGGCGCTGCGGCCGGGCCAGGGGATGTCACACCAATGATCGAAGCTCGTACGCCGACCCTCGGTGATCGGGGTGCAGGCGCCCTCTAGGCCCTGCACCTCGCTGCGGTAGAACACGTCGGTCGCGCCGAAGGAGTTGACGAACACCCGGATCGTCCCCGGCGCAGTTCCGCCCGCCGTACCGAGCACGTAATACAGGTTGGTGCTGTGCTCGCAGTTGCCGGCGCTGGCACGCATGGCGAGGTCGCTGGCTTCATAGTTGCCGAGGCGGTCGCGCAGGCTCGATCGGTACGGTAGTCGCACCGCCTGGCCGGTACCGGCGTCGGGTAGCCTGAAGGTGTTGCGTGAATAGTAGACCCCGTCGCGCGACAGCATCGTCAGGCACACCTGCGGATCCCCAGCTGCGTGCAGCAATACCAGGTTGTCGACCGACTTGCCGCCCTGCACGGCGGCACTGGTCACGCCCACCACCACCGAACCGCTGACCGCGACGTCGACCTGCTCGGTCTCGAAGAAGGCGCCAACGAGTTCAGCCTCAAGCGGTGGCGCAGCCATGGCTGCGCCCGTCAGTGCCACGAGCAGTGAGCCTGCCAGCCGGTGCTTGGTGATCATCGTCGTTCTCCTTGTCATTCGTCGCCACCTTGCAGGGTAGGGACTGTTGCCAAGGTATGAAGTGCAACGCAAAAACGCAAGCCTGGGTGCGCTGCAGCGCATGTGCGAACCCGGGCCAACGCTGCGCCGAATCTCGAAAGAAAAGATCGCGGCGTCAGAGAGGACATCGAGCGTGAGTGGGCCCTGAGCGTCACCGAACTGTGCGCCAAGATCGGCCATGTGCTACACATCGGGCAGGAAACCGGCTCCGAACTGGCCGAAACGACTTTGCTTTTGGCGCTACATGCGGTAAAGCGGCGCGTGATGCTGTTCGCCCTGGACAAGGCGAAAGGACCAGAGGACATCAATGCACCCGGCTGGAGACTGCACCCGCTTGAGCGTGAACTTGCGGGCCATTGGTCCGTTTGGGTCAATGGCAACTGGCGCGTGACCTGCACTTTTGAAGGCGAGCACGCTGTCTTGGTCGATTATCGGGACTATCACTAGGAGCGCACGATGAGCAGGATGTACAACCCGCCCCACCCTGGCGAAGTGCTGCGGGAATGGCTGCCCGAGAACATGACCGTGACGCAGGCGGCCAAGGATCTGCAAATTTTACGGGGCATGCTGTCCAGGGTCTTGAATGGGCGAACTGGCATCACGGCCAGCATGGCGCTTCGTCTGGCTGCATGGCTGGGCACATCGCCTGACGTGTGGCTGGGGATGCAAACACAGTTCGACCTGCGGCAGGCCGAGCAGCAGCCGGCGCCGGACATTCAGCCTTTGGCCCGTATAGCCGCCTGACAGAGCGTGAGCGCAAAGTCATGAGCAAGGCATTCAGCCCGCCGCATCCCGGCGAAACGCTCCGGGAAGACGTTCTTCCGGCGGGCGATGGGTTGTCGATAGCAAGGGAGCGTCGCTATGCCCTTGAGCGAGAAAACCAAGGAGATGTGGGGGGCACTGCCGCCTGAGCGACGCGCGAACGTGATGCGGCTAGTCGCCGAGAAACTGACCAACGAGAAGTTGCGCCGGATGCAGCAGCAGGGCGAGGAGCCTGAACGGCGGAGCGGTGCCGAACCGGGCTCAGGTGCTCCAGCCCGCGACGAACGGTAACGGAACGGCAACGACGGGCCGAAAAAGCAAAAGGGCAACTCCGAAGAATCGCCCTAAGTGCTTGTATTCGTTGGTGGGGGCACTAGGACTCGAACCTAGGACCAATTGATTAAGAGTCACGTTCTGTGTGCATCCGCATCACTGTCATTCATCGCCTGAAGTGATGCAAAGCACTGAACAACCGAGGATTACAGGCGTCAATTGGTCGATTGATGTTGAGCGATGTTGCTAGAATCGGGTTACAAAAGGCTTACATGGAATCCCATGTAACCGCCGCAACCGAGACCGAGAACATGGCACGCATCAAGCTGACCGCCGGCCGCATCCGTGACTTCACCTGCCCGACGGACAAGGCCCAAGCCTTCCTGTGGGACACCGAAGCGCCCGGCCTCGCACTGCGCGCAACACCAGGAAGCGAGGCCCGCGCCTTCGTCTTCCAGTCGAAGCTGAATGGGAAGGCGCTGCGCGTGACGATTGGTGACGTACGCGCATGGAACCTTGACGACGCCCGCACCGAAGCGCGCCGCCTGCAAACCCTTGTCGACCAGGGTACCGACCCGCGCCAGCAGAAAGCCGAGCGCATCGCCGCCGCAGAGGCCAAGCGAGCCGCAGCAGAGGCCGCCAAGGCCGAAGCCGACCGACAGGCACGCTACACCCTGCGCGCGCTGTGCGATGCCTACCTGAGTGCCCTGGAGCGCGCCGGGAAGGGCAAGAGCGCCGCCGGAGCGCGGAGCCTGTTCAAGTGCCATATCGACCAGGACACCGCGAACAAGCCCGCGCGAGCCGTGACCGCGCACGAGGTGGCCGCGCTGGTGCGCCGGGTGAGGGAGGCCGGCAAGGAGCGCGCCGCCGGAGTCCTGCGCAGTTACCTGAGCGCCGCATTCAATGCCGCCAAGCGTGCGCCCTTCGATTCCGCCCTTCCTGCCGACCTGATTGCATTCGGCATCGAACACAACCCCGTCGACGCCATCCCGGCAATCGCCGTGCAACGAGGCGACCGCACCCTGAGCGCCGCCGAGCTGCGCGCGTACATCGGGCACCTGCTGCGCATCGGGCACGAGACCGGCCCCGAGCTTTCCGACACGGCTTTGCTGCTGGCGCTGCATGCGGGTGGGCAACGCATGGCGCAATTGCTGCGCGCCAAGGTGGGAGACTTCGACCCGGACACGGCAACGCTTCGCCTGTGGGATGGCAAGGGCAAGCGCACGCAACCGCGCGAGCACCTGTTGCCGCTGGCACCGCACGCCGCCGCGATGGTGGCCGCCCTTGTGGAGCGCGCCAAGGCCCGAGAAACCGAGCGCGCCAAGCAGGAAGGCCGCGCGCCCGACATGGCCGGCCTGTGGCTTTTCTCGACGCATGGCCGCGTGGCAATGAACCCGGAGACCGTGAGCAACCGCGCCGCCGAAATCTGCGCCGGCATCGGTGGCGAGCCCTTCAACGTGCGCGACATCCGCCGCACGGTGGAGACGATGCTAGCCGGCCTGGGCATCAGCAAGGACACCCGCGCGCAACTGCTATCCCACGGCATCAGCGGAGTGCAGGCCGCGCACTACGACCGGCACGCATACACGGACGAGAAGCGCGCCGCGCTGGTGGCCTGGGAGGCAAGGCTAGAGGCCATCCGCCAAGCGGAGCGCACGCCCTCTAACGTGGTCCGCCTGGGACAGCGCGCCGCCTGACGACAAGCAGCGCGGGAACATATCAAAAATGCGATACTCTATGCACTGGACCGTTACCGTTATCCCGGAAGCCGAGGCCGAATTGCTGGCGCTGCCGGCCGACATGCAAACCCGCTTCCTGCACATTGCGGAGCTGCTGGAATCCTTCGGCCCGCAGAAGGTGGGCATGCCGCATATCCGGCCGCTGGAAGGGAAGTTGTGGGAAATGCGCATGACCGGCCGCGACGGCATCGCCCGCGCCGTCTATGTGGCCCGCACCGGGCAGCGCCTGACGGTCCTGCACGTCTTCACCAAGAAGACCCAGAAAACCCCGCGCAAGGCCATCGAGACGGCCCAAGCGCGACTGAGGAGCCTGACCAATGACTGAGCTTGCCGACCTGAAGGCCCGCATCCTGGCGAACCCCGAGGCCCGCGCCGAGTACGAAGCGCAAGCGCCGGAGTTCGACCTTGCCCGCGAACTCATCACCGCCCGCACCCGCGCCGGCCTCACTCAAGCCGAGCTTGCCGAGCGAATGCACACGACGCAATCGACCATCGCCCGCCTGGAGAGTGGCCGCAACATGCCGAGCATGCGCACGCTGGCCCGCTATGCCGAAGCGACCGGAAGCCGCGCCGTGGTGCGACTGGAGCGCACCGCCTGACCGAGCATGCCGCGCCTATCCCGACGGGGAGAAAACCGGGACACCTTCGCCCGGCTGGCGCGGCACCCAAACGAAGGAGCGCATCGAAGGAGCGCGTCTCTTGAAATCCAGCAAGCCAACACAGCCGAAACAATACGGGGCTGCCCAGGCAAGGGTCGTCATGAAGCTGGCAAATGAGCTTACCGGCGAATTTGGCTTTCTAGAATTCCGCGATAACGTAGAGGTTCCGGGAGTTTTCATATCGGAGCCCTACGTCGACATGCTGCCGTCCGGTGCCAGAGGCATCGAGGCCGGGCGGCTGCTCGCTTGGAACCCTGCCGTTGACCTGGAGAACGGGCCGGACCCAGCGACATGGCCGGTGCTGCCCGCGACATTCAGTGCGCGAGATTTGGCGGCTTTCCTCGTCTACGGGGTTGGTACGTTCATCCATGACTTCCTCGGGCCAGAGGGCGTCCTCGACGAATCCGCGCTAAAAAATGTCGGTGGAATGCGGGACGAGTGGGCACGCCAAGCACTGCGCGAAGCCTATGAATTAGCCGGTCGTGCGCGGGCGGTGGTCGGGCCGCTTGATGATGAAGCGGAGAGGGGGGCGGTTTTACTTGGCCGGCAACTCGATGACGCAATCGACCAGGCCAACGAGCGGGAACGGGTGTTCGAGCCGGGGATTTCTGGTGATGAGGCAAGCGCTCGCCGCGACCGAGCAAAAGCCGCGGTGGCATGTCTGGAGAAAGAATTTGAGGGGCTGAAAGCCACGGCTGAGCAGAAGCGCGAACGCTGGCGTAGGGACATGGTGCGAGCGCTGCTTGAGGGTTCTGATACGCGCCGGGATGTCGAAATTGTCGCGGCGCAACAGGCCGGAAACCCGGCGGAGCCTGTCCGTGAGAACGAAGCCGAGCCAAGAGCCGATAAAGTGCCGCCTGTCGCCATGAGTCGCCAGAGGCATCAGGAAGCCGAGCCAAAGGCCGGCGACGTGCAGACTCGCCAGGGGCAAGCAGCCGAGATGACCCCGACGAAGCGTGCCGCCATCATCAAGAGCCTGGGGCGCAGATACCCCGCCCTTGAATCCGCCTTGGACCGGCCCGAAGAGTGGGCGAAGGCATGCCGGGTGCCCGACCGGCGGGGCTGGTACTACCTGGAGCGCATCGAGGCTGAATGCCGCACCCGGTACGGTGCAGCCTCGCCCGCGCCTGCCGCCGACCTGAGCCCCGCCGGACAACTGCGCAACATCGGCCGATAAGCCCCGCATTTACCCCGGAAAGCCCCCGGATTTTCCCGCCTTCCCCCAACTTGTTGAACTGCATTCCATGCCGCGCAAGCGGAGTGATTGAGGTTCAACGGAAATGCAACTCCACACTGCCCCGACCCCGCGCACGGACTATGCGAGCATCCTGCGCAACTACTCGACCGAAGAAGCCGCCACGATTCTGAAGGTCAAGCCGCAAACCCTGCGTGCCGCTGTCTGCCGCGCCGGGCACTATGCAGGCGTCCGTCCGCACAAACTCCCTTCGCGTTTCCTATGCTGGAACGCTGCCGAAATTGACGCCCTTGTGCGCGGCGAGGTGGCCTAAATGCGAAGCGCCCGCCCCACCGAAGTGAAAGCGAGCGCCCTGGAACCGCGCCGCAATGATACCGCGTCCGACCTTTTCCCGGACACCCTTCCGCCGGTAACGCCGGCCTGCTGGCCGAATGAGGGCACCCGCGCCGCCGCCGCGCTGGAGGCCCTGATTGCAGGCCCGCAGAACCAATGCGACTACCAGCCCGGCTGGCGACTCGCCGCCTATGTGCAAAGCCTGGAGTATGACGGATGGTGCATCCGCTCGCGCCTGTTCAAGCATCCGCGCTGCGCCCGCCCGATTGCGGAATACACCCTTGACCGGCAAGACCCCGCAACGGCCGCCGCACTCGCCAAGCGCAAGCAGGCCGGCGGCATCACGCCGGAGCTGGCCGCATGGCTTGCCGTGGTGGCCGGCCCCGCTGCGGCCGCTGGTGCCGTCCTGCTACGCGCCGCCGGGTGGCTGTGATGTCCGGCATGGAAGTGATATTTGCCCCTGATTGCCGGGAGGCATTCGAGCGCGCCGGCCTCGACTATCCCGAGCGCGAACCCGAGCCCGGCCGCCTGTGCCGATTCCCGACGAACGGTCGCAAGGACGATGCCGCCGGCTGGCTTCGCATCTTCCCCGACCAGAACGGCGCAGCATTTGGAGACTGGCGCAGCGGTTCCGCCTTCACATGGCAACGCCAGAAGGACGGCCCGCCGCCCAATCCTGGCGAGCTTGCCGCCATTCGTGCGCGTGCCGAGGAAGCCCGCAAGCAGGCCGAAGCCGAACGCGAACAGGGTTATCAGGAAGCCGCAAGGAAGGCCGCTGCAACGTGGCAGGCGGCCGAACCTGCAACGGCGCACGCCTACCTAGAGCGCAAGGGCATCGCCGCTCACATCGCCCGTGAGCGTGGCGGGTGGTTGGTGATTCCCGTGTTCGACCAGGACGGCGGGATTCAATCGGTGCAGAGCGTGAGCCCGACCGGGGAGAAGCGATTCATGCCCGGCGGGAAGATGGCAGGCGGTCGGTGCTGGATTGGCGAGCCGACCGACGCCGGCCCGCTGGTGCTGTGCGAGGGGTACGCGACCGGCGCAAGCATTCACGAGGCGACCCGCTGGCCAGTGGCCTGCTGCTTCACCGCCGGGAACCTGCGCCGGGTGGCGTGCGACGTGCGCGAGCAATTCCCGCGCGCCAAGCTGGTGATTGCAGGCGACGACGACCGCGCGACCGAGGGGAACCCCGGACGGACGAAAGCCCTTGAGGCCGCCAAGGTGGTGCAGGGCATCGCCGTTTTCCCGCGCTTCGACAGCGACCAGGGGGGCGACTTCAACGACATGGCGCAGCAGGCCGGCCGCGAGGCCGTGCGCCGGCTGATTGCCGACACGGTGCAGCCGCCGCCGACCCTGTGGCCTGCCGACTCGGGGAGCATTGCCGACTACCTCGACACCCCGCCGCCGGCCCTGCATTGGTTCGCGCACGAGCGCCTTCTAGCCAATCGCGCGCACCTGCTGACCGGCATGGGAGGCACGAGCAAGACGACCGTGCTTTATCACCTGGGCATTGCTGCTGTGACTGGCCGCCTGCCGTGGGGGTGGCAAATCGAACGGACGGGAGCCGCCCTGCTGCTGCTGGCCGAAGATGACGCCGCCAACGTGCATCGCGTGATTGCCAACCATGCGCGCCATGCCGACCTGAGCCCGCTCGAGCGCCGATTGATTACCGAGCGCCTGCGCGTTTTCCCGATGGCGGGGAAGCCCTGCCGCCTGCTGGCCGCCGGCCCGAACGGCACCCTTCACGAGACGAAGGAAGCCGCCGGCCTGTTCGAGCTTGCAAAGCGCATCCCGGAGCTTCGATTCATCGGCCTCGACCCTGCGCTGGCCTTGACCGAAGGCGACGAGATGAGCCCGGCGCATCAAAGGCGACTCGGGGAGCTTGCCGACCGGCTGGCGCTGGAAACCGGCGCATGCGTGCTGCTGGCAAGCCACGCCGCGAAGGCGACGAACCAAGCCGATGAACTTGGAAGCCACACGAGCCGAGGCAGCGGCGCGATTACCGACGCGGTAAGGGGTGAGCTTGCATTGCGCACCATGACGGCCGCAGAGGCCCGGAAATACGGCATCAGCGACACCGCCGAGCGCAAGGCGCATGTGCAACTGACCCTGACCAAATCCAACGCAGCGCCGCCCGCCGCGTTTGTGCCGGTATGGCTGAAGCGTGGAACGGGTGGCCTGTTGAGCGTGGCAGAGCTTGCCGAGAACGAGGCGGGCACAATCGGCCCCCGAGAGCGCAAAGCCCTCGACCTGCTGCGCGAGCTTTCCGCAGTGGAGGCACCGCAACTGAAGGACTGGCGCAACGCCTGCGAGGCCTCCGGCCTGCTGACCGGCAAGAGCCCCGACGCCAAGGAGAAAGCGATGCAGCGAATCCTGCGCGCGCTGATTGCAGCCGGGGAAGTTGAGCAAGGCATGCGCCGGGGAATTTATGCGCCAGTGGCAGGGGGTGAGGAATGACCTCTTTTCACCTTGGCGAACGGACAAACGCCCACACCAAGCGGACAGACGGACACCCCCTAAAGGGGGTTGTCCTGTCCGTCCGCTCGCGTGGTGTCCGCAATGTCCGCTCGTTGTCCGCTTTTTGTCCGTTCGATGTCCGCTTGATGCAGGAGGCCCGCCGATGAGCCGAGCCGACGCCATGACCACCAGCACGACCAACGATGAACGCCGCCGCCGCTGGCGCGAACACTGGAAGGCATACGCCCGAGCAACCGCCGAGTGGGCTGCGCGGTGCTACGAGCGCCCGGCCCCGAACTTTCCCGCGATGCCCGCCGACCTGCACGACCTGACCTGCGGAGCGCGCACCCGAGCCGGCACGCCTTGCAAGCGCCGCGACCTGTACGCCTCCGGGCGCTGCCGGCTGCACGGTGGCCTAAGCACCGGCCCGACCAGCCCCGAGGGCAAGGCCCGCGTGGCGCTGAACGGCGGAAAGCGCCGCTGAACTCAACTTTTCACTATTTCGCATGGGCTTTGAACCCGGCAACCTTGCCGCCCCCTTGAGCACGTCATGGGCTTTGACGCCTGGGCACCAGCCCCGGCAAGACGACTGACCGCGCCGACGCACGCACTTCCAGCAGCGGCGCAGAATCCGCCCGATTTCATCCCGCCAAAATCGACCGCTAAGGGCCGCGCATCCGGGCACGTAGCACGGCATCACCCGGAGCGCCTGCGCCCGCTCTGCGCCCTTCTGGTGGGCCTGGAACGCATCGCCGCCGCGCAACTCCCCGAGCATGAGCGACCAGCCCGTGCCAAGGAACGCGCCCGCACCCTGCACCAGCGAGGCCGGCGGCGCGCGTGGCTACACCGCCCGGATTTGGCTACATGGTGGCTACATGGCCCCGGAAAGCAAAAAGGCCAACCCCGAAGAGTTGGCCTAAGTGCTTGTATTCGTTGGTGGGGGCACTAGGACTCGAACCTAGGACCAATTGATTAAGAGTCAACTGCTCTACCAACTGAGCTATACCCCCATTGCCTTGCGGCGGATCGGATTGGCGCCCGATCGAAGAGCGCGCATCATACGCGCGAATTTTGCGCAGCGCAACAGATTTTTCGCCCTGCCGGGTGCTGAGGAGAGGTTCGGGCAGGAACGGCGCTCCTCAGCCCAGGATGCGCCCTGCGCGGCGGCGGGTGCCGACGCCGGGGAGGGCGCCGAGGCCGCGCGAGCCGTGGGCGTGGCAGATCGCGCAGGCGAGTGCGTCGGCGGCGTCGGGGCCGGGGCTGGCGTCGAGGGCGAGCAGGCGCTGCACCATGTGCTGGACCTGCTCCTTGTGCGCCTTGCCGTAGCCGACCACCGACTGCTTCACCTGCAGCGCGGTGTATTCGGCCACCGGCAGGTCGCAGGACACCGCGCCGCAGATCACCGCGCCGCGGGCCTGGCCGAGCAGCAGGGTGGATTGCGGATTGACGTTGACGAAGACCTTCTCGACCGCGACCACGTCCGGCTGGTAGGTGGCGATGACCTCGCGCACGCCGTCGAGCAGGGTCTTGAGGCGGCCGGGGAGCTCGCCGTCCTGCGTCTTGATGCAGCCGCTGGCGACATAGCGCAGCTGGGTGCCGAGCTGGTCCACCAGGCCGAAGCCGGTGATGCGCAGCCCGGGGTCGAGGCCGAGGATGCGGGTGACGACGTGCGCGCTCGCGGCAACGCTCAAATCTTCACCGCGGTGCCGCTGACGCACACCATCAGCATGCCGTTGTCGGCGCCGAGGACTTCGTAGTCGACGTCGATGCCGATCACCGCGTTGGCGCCGAGCTTCTGAGCGGCTTCCTCCATCTCTTCCATCGCGATGCGGCGCGCGTCGGCGAGGGTGCGCTCGTAGCTGCCGGCGCGGCCGCCGACCACGTTGCGGATCGAGGCGAACATGTCCTTGAACAGGTTGGCGCCGATGATGGCCTCGCCATTGACCACGCCGAGGTACTGGCGGATCGGCTGGCCGTCGAGGCTCTGGGTGGTGGTCATCAACATGGCATGCTCCTGCGGGGTGGGGAAGAACCCGATTCTAGCCCTTGCGTGCCAGCCACACACCCGCGACGGCGATGGCCATGCCGGCGATCGCGAGCGCGGACAGGGTCTCGTCGAACATCGCCCAGGCGATCAGCGCGGTGGTCGGCGGGGTCAGGTAGAAGAGGCTCGCCACGTTGACCGCGCTGCCGCTGCGGATCAGCAGGTTGAGCAGGCTGATCGCGCCGATCGACAGCACCATCACCAGCCAGCCGAGGGCGAAGACGAAGTCGCCGGTCCACTCGATTTCCATCGTCTCGGTCTGGCTGGCGACGAGCAGCGTGACCACCAGGCTGGGTAGGAACTGCATCACCGAACCCGTGCGCAGGTCGAAGCGCGGGCAGAAGCGCTTTTGGTACAGGGTGCCGGCGGTGATGCCGAGCAGCGCCGCCAGCGCGGGGACGAGCATATGGACCAGCGCATCGCCATCGACCCCATCCACGCTGGCCTTGCTGCCGACCACCAGCGCCACGCCGCCGAAGCCGAGCGCGAGCCCGGCCCACTGCCGCGCCGAGACCCGTTCGCCGAGCAGCGCGCCGGCGAGCGCCGCCGTGAGCAGCGGCTGCATGCCCACCACCAGCGCCGAGATGCCCGCCGGCAGGCCGCGATGGATCGACATGAACACGCCGCCCAGATAGAGCGCCTGCACCAGCAGGCCGGTGACGCCGATGTGCAGCGCCTCGCGCGGGCTGGCCGGCCAGGGCGCGCGCATCGCCAGCGCGAGCAGGCTCATCAGGCCGATCACCAGCACGTAGCGGGCGGTGAGGAAGCTCAGCGGCTCGGCGTAGGGCAGGCCGTACTTGGCGCCGATGAAGCCGGTGCTCCACAGCAGCACGAAAAGCAGCGGTGTCAGGCGGGCGAGCAGGGGCGGGTTCGGCATCTTGTCGGGTCCGGCAAAACAAAAAGCGGCGCCGGGCGCCGCTTTCGTGGGGGCAGATCGGGGAAGTTACTCGTCGATCTCGGCGGAGGTGTATACCTCCTGCACGTCGTCCAGGCTTTCGAGCGCGTCGAGCAGCTTCTGCATGCGCACGGCCTCGTCGCCGGCGAGCTCGATGACGTTCTCGGGCTTCATCGTGACCTCGCCGAACTCGGCGGTGAAGCCGGCCTTCTCCAGCGCTTCCTTGATGGTGGTGAACTCCCACGGGCCGGTGATCACCTCGATCGAGCCGTCGTCGTTGGTGACCACGTCCTCGGCGCCGGCCTCGAGCGCCGCTTCCATCAGCGCGTCCTCACTGGTGCCGGGGGCGAACAGCAGCTGGCCGCAGTGCTTGAACTGGAAGGACACGCAGCCGTCGGTGCCCATGTTGCCACCGTACTTGGAGAAGGCGTGGCGCACGTCGGCCACGGTGCGGGTCTTGTTGTCGGTGAGGCAGTCGACCATGACGGCCGAGCCGCCGATGCCGTAGCCCTCGTAGCGGATCTCTTCGTAGCTCACGCCCTCGAGCTCGCCGGTGCCCTTCTTGATCGCGTTGTCGATCTTGTCCTTGGGCATGTTGACGCCCTTGGCCTTGTCCACGGCCAGCCGCAGGCGCGGGTTGAAGCCCGGGTCACCCCCGCCCATCTTGGCGGCGACGGTGATCTCCTTCGCCAGCTTGGAGAACGCCGCACCGCGCTTTTCGTCCTGACGACCCTTGCGGTGCTGGATGTTGGCCCATTTCGAGTGACCCGCCATATTGAAACCTCTGTGCTGCCCGAGCGATTGAAGAGGCGCGCATTATAGCGCCCGCCCGTCGCGTGCGCCGCGCTTCCCGGGGCCCGTGCAGAAACCGCCGCCCTCTCCTGTAGGAGCGGCGCCAGCCGCGAATCGGGCGGTCGATCGAACGAGCGCGTGCGGGCCTCCGCCGCGGCATTCGCGCCTTGCGGCGCTCCTGCAGGAGCCGTCGGGGCCCGGATCTCATGTAGGAGGGTGACCGCCGCGAACGATGGCGGCGCGGAGGCGACGGGCGTACTCGGGCGCGGAGGCGCCGCACGAGCCTGCTCGCGGGGCTGCTAAACTCGACGCATTCCGAACCGATTCCCGAGGAGCACGAAATGGCCGACCCGATGCTGATCGCGCGCGCGCACGACAAGGACGCGTTCAAGGACATCTGCCTGCTGCCGCGCCTGGCCAACCGCCATGGCCTCATCACCGGCGCTACCGGCACCGGCAAGACGGTGACCCTGCAGAAGCTCGCCGAATCCTTCGCCAACATCGGCGTGCCGGTCTTCGTCGCCGACATCAAGGGCGACCTCTCCGGCATCGGCGCTGCGGGCAACCAGTCCGACAAGCTCATGCAGCGCCTGGCCGTGATCGGAATCACCGAATACACCCCGCGCGCCAACACGGTGGTGTTCTGGGACGTGTTCGGCGAGCAGGGCCACCCGGTGCGCGCCACCATCTCGGACATGGGGCCGCTGCTGATCGCGCGCCTGCTCAACCTCAACGACACCCAGACCGGCGTGCTCACGCTCGTGTTCAGGGTCGCCGACGACAACGGCATGCTGCTGCTCGACCTCAAGGACCTGCGCGCGATGGTCCAGTACGTGGGCGAGAATGCGAAGACCTTCACCACCGAGTACGGCAACATCTCCACCGCCTCGATCGGCGCCATCCAGCGCAACCTGCTGGCGCTGGAAGAGCAGGGCGGAGACGTGTTCTTCGGCGAGCCGATGCTCGACATCAATGACCTGATGCAGACCGGCGCCGACGGCCGCGGCGTGATCAACGTGCTGGCGGCGGACAAGCTCTACCATTCGCCCAAGCTCTACTCCACCTTCCTGCTGTGGATGCTGTCCGAGCTCTTCGAGCAGCTGCCCGAGGTCGGCGACCCCGACAAGCCGAAGATGGTGTTCTTCTTCGACGAGGCCCACCTGCTGTTCAACGACGCCCCCAAGGCCTTGATCGAGAAGATCGAGCAGGTGGTGCGCCTGATCCGTTCCAAGGGCGTGGGCGTGTACTTCGTCACCCAGAACCCGCTCGATGTGCCCGAGACCGTGCTCGGTCAGCTCGGCAACCGCGTGCAGCACGCGCTGCGCGCCTTCACCCCGCGTGACCAGAAGGCGGTCAAGACCGCCGCCGACACCATGCGCCCCAACCCGGCCTTCGACGCCGTGGCGGCGATCACCGAACTCGGCGTGGGTGAGGCGCTGATCTCCTTCCTCGACGAGAAGGGGCGGCCGCAGGTCACTGAGCGCTGCAACGTCATCGCGCCCGATTCGCGCCTCGGCCCGCTCGATGCGGCGGAGCGCAAGGCGGTGATCACCGGCTCGGTGATCTACGGCCACTACGAGCAGGTGGTGGACCGCGAGTCGGCCTACGAGCTGCTTAAGGCCAGCGCGGCCACCAAGGCCGCGGTCGAGGCCGGCCGTGCGGCCGCGAAGGAGGTCGGCGGCGAGGACACCGGCAGCATGGTGAGCGACATCCTCTTCGGCGCCACCGGCCCGCGCGGCGGCAAGCGCGATGGCCTGGTGCAGATCGCCGCCAAGACGGTCACGCGCACCATCGGCAGTAGCCTGGGACGGCAGATCGTGCGCGGGATATTGGGCTCCTTGCTCGGCGGCAAGCGCTGAGGGGGCGAGGACGGCCGCGCACCCGGGGCTCAGCAGCATCGATGGTTCATGTAGGAGCGCCGCAAGGCGCGAACCGGCGGTTCAGGGGCTCCCCCGCAATTACGTGCCGCCCGCAGGCCAGCCTCTTACGCCTTATCCCTCACGCCTCACGGAAAACACCGCATCTGCCCCTGCACGACCACGCAGCTGCGGTTGCGTCCGGCCTGCTTGGCGCGGTAGAGCGCACGGTCGGCCGCGTTGACGAGCGCGTCCGTCTCGGTCATGCCGACTTCGCGGGTCGCCACGCCGATGCTCACCGATGCGCGGATCTCGACGTCGCCGGCCTGGATGCGCAGGTGCTCGACCATCCGGCGCAGGCGTTCGGCGGCCTGGATCGCCGCCTTCAGGTCGGTGTTGGAGCAGAGCACCAGGAACTCCTCGCCGCCCATGCGGCACACGCTGTCATCCTTGCGCGCCGATTGCTGGATCGCGCGCGCGACGTCGCGCAGCACGGTGTCGCCCACCGCATGGCCGTGGCCATCGTTGATGCGCTTGAAGTGGTCGATGTCCAGCATCATCACCGACAGCGGCTGTTCGAAGCGGCTGGAGGCGGCCCAGGCCTTGGCGAGCGCGTTCATGCCCGAGCGCCGGTTGGGCAGGTTGGTGAGGAGATCGGTCATTGCCGCGTGGGCGAGGCGGCGGTTGCTGATCGCAAGCTCGGCGGCGAACTGCTTGAGCTGGGCGCGATCGCGTTCCCAGGCCTCGAGCAGTTGGACGTAGTGCCAGGCGGCGCGCAGGCGGGCGCGCAGGGTGCGCACGTTGACCGGCTTCACCAGGAAGTCGTCTACCCCGGCTTCGAAGGCCGCGCTCACCTCGTCCTCGGCTTCGTGCCCGGTGAGCATGATCAGGTAGATGGTCTGCCCCCACTCGGTCGCGCGCAGCGCCCGCGCGAGGTCGAGGCCGTCCATGCCCGGCATCATCCAGTCGGTGATGACGATCTGTGGCTGGGTCTCGATCGCCAGCGCGAGCGCTTCGCGGCCGTTGTTGGCGCATACCACCGAGTGGCCGAGCGCGCCTGCGAGCACGCCCTCCATCATGCAACGCGTGGTCGGGTCGTCATCGACCAGCAGCACGCGCAGCGCCGCCGCGCCGTCAGGCTTGTCATTGCGCATCGCCTGCGCCGCCGACATGTGCGCGAACGATGGCAGCGCCGAGGCCGGCACGCGCAGCAGCTCGCCCCAGTCGCGCCACTGCTGTACGAGATCGTCCACCGTGGCGCCGAGCTGCTCCGCGTCGAGGCCGAGCCTGCCTCCGAGCAGCAGCAGCTCGGCGGTGCAGGCCTTGCGCTCGCTCTCGCCGGCCAGCCCGAGGTCGGCGACGCGGCGGGCGAGGTAGAAGAGGTGCACCAGCTGGTAGGGCCGCGAGCCGGGAGAGAAGCCAGAGTGCTCGGGATCCTCGTGGTGGTAGATCGGCTCGATGAGCGCGCCGGGGATGCCCCATTCGCCGAGCAGCGCGGCGGTGAGCTCGTTGTGGTCGGTCTGCAGGTGCTCCTGCTCGAGCGCGACCAGGTTGCCTGCCGCGCCGTCCTCGCGTTCGAGCAGGCGGCCGTATTCCACCGGATAGACGGTGGCGAGCGAGAGCCGGCCGACCTGGGCGAGCAGGCCGCAGGCGAAGAGCTCCTCGCTCGAGCCCGCGCCGGTCATGTTGCTGAACTTCTGCATCGCGAGCCCCATCAGCAGCGAATGCGACCAGAAGCACTGGTAGTCGAACTGCCCGCAGGGGCCGTTCTGGTATTGGTCTACCAGAGAGAAGCCGAGCGCGAGGTTGCGCACGGTGCCCATGCCCAGGCGCATGATCGCATCGGTGACCGAGGCCACCGGGCGCCCGCCGCCATGCGCCGCCGAGTTGGCCTGGCGGATCAGCCGGCTCGCCAGCGCCGGATCGGTCTGTGCGATGCGCGCGACCTCGACGATGGTCGTGTCGTCCTTGCGGCAGAGTTCGAGGATCGCCAGCGCGACGCCCTTGGGGCTCGGGAGCTCGCCGTTCAGCGGGATGTGTTCGAGGGTTTTCATCTGGGGTACGGCGGTGCGCTGGACCAGCCTGCTAAGATACCTGATTTGGGCGTGGGCAAATATGCCGGATTGGAGCGGGGAGCGGGAACGGTCGTGAATGTTCGTCGGTTGAAGGTGGTTTTGCTCGGCCTCTGCGCGCTCCTGGCATTCCAGCCAGCGCAAGCTGCCGTGGAGGGCGACCTGACCTCGCTGCCTTTCGAGGAACTTCTCCAGCGCGACTTCGTCTCGGCGTCGCGGCTGGCGCGCCAGGTGAGCGACGCCCCGTCGGCGGTGGCGATCGTCACCTCCGAGGATATCCGCGCCTACGGCTACCGCACGCTCGCCGACGTCATCAACGGCATCCGCGGGCTCTACACGACCGACGAGCGCACCTACCACTTCATGGGCGGGCGCAGCTTCGGTGACGTCGAGGACTATGCCGGCCGCGTGATGCTGCTGATCGACGGCTACGTGGTCCAGGACAACCTCTTTGACCAGGCCTACATCGACGAGTCCGGCCTGATCGATCTCGAATTGGTCGAGCGCGTCGAATACGTTCCCGGCACCGGTTCGGTCACCTACGGCAACAATGCGTTGCTCGGCATCATCAACGTCGTCACCCGCCGCGGGCGCGACTTCGACGGCGCACGCGTCTCCGCCGAGTTCTCCAGCCGTGGCGCCAGCCGCCAGCGCGCCACCTGGGGAAAGCGCCTCGAAAGCGGCGCCGAGGTCCTGCTCTCGGCCTCGACGCTCGACATCGACGGCCGCAACCTGTACTTCCCCGCCTACGACACGCCCGTCACCAACTTCGGTGTGGCCGAGGGGCTCGACGGCGAGCGCAGCCAGCGCGTGTTCGGAAAGCTGTCGTGGTCGGGATGGACCGTCCAGGGGGGCTGGGTGGAGCGGCACAAGAACGTTCCCACGAACCCGTCCCGGTACACCGCGTTCAACACGCCTTACCCGACCCGGGACGAGACCGCCTTCCTCGGTGTCCGCCACGAGACCGACCTCGGCCTGCAACTGTCGTCCTCGTCCAGCCTGATGCTCGGGCGCTATGCCTATGGGAACACGCGCGAATACGCCCTGAACGAGGACGGCGAGTACGACGAGGGTGAGAAGTACGGCGTGCGCGACTACCGTGGCGGGTGGTGGCGACTGGACCAGAAGTTCGTCGGGCGCTGGTTCGCCGACCACACCCTGGTGTTCGGGGCGGAGATCCGCGACGACCATCGCCAGTCGTTTGGCCGCCGCTTCCTCTCGCCCGGCGGCGAGGTCACCTATCGCGACGAGGCGGAGCTTTCGCGCCGCACGTTCAGCCTCTACGTCGCCGACGACTTCCGGCTGAACGAGCGGTGGACGCTGAATCTCGGCATGCGGTACGACGACTCCGACGACCTCGACGGCAACCTCAGTCCGCGTGCGGCGCTGATCTGGCAGCAGGACTCATCGACGATCTGGAAGGCTTCCTACAGCGAGGCCTTCAAGATGCCCAACGCCAACGACCGCTGGATCTCGGATGATGAGGCGGTCCCCGAGTACGTCGCCGCCACCGAGCTCGTGCTGCAGCGCCAGCTTGCGCCGCAGACGCGCTTCACCGGCTCGGTCTATCGCTACCGGCGCAGCGATCTGTTGATCGAGAACGCGGAGGGCGAAGCGGTTCCAGAGGGGACCAGCCGCGCCCACGGGGTCGAGGCCGAGATCGAACACCTGTGGGAGCGCGGGGCGCGTGCGCGCGCCAGCCTGGCCTGGCAGCGCTCGCGCGACGTGCATGGGCGCGATGCGATCAATTCGCCCGACCTGCTCGGCAAGCTCAACTTCACCTTCCTGCTGCCGGGAGAGGCGTTGCGTGCCGGCTTCGAGGCGCAGTACCTCGGTCCCCGCCTCACGCGTGCACGACGTGAACTCGGCGGCGTCACGCTCGCCAACCTGACGCTGAGCACCGAGCGCAACTGGCATGGGCTGTTCGCTTCGCTGAGCGTGCGCAACCTCCTCGATCGCCGGTATGAGACCGTGTCGGGTCTCGACTGGGCACCCGCCAGCGGGATCATGCACGACGGCCTGCGCATGGACGGGCGCACGGTATGGCTGCAGATCGGCTTCCAGCCATGAGGACGCAACTCTTCGCCCTCCTGTGCCTGCTCCCGCTCGCCTCCGGCGTTGGCGCAGAGGCGGTGCCCGAGCACGAGTTGAAGGCCACCTACATCTACAACTTCGCTGCGCTGACACAGTGGCCACCACTGCCTGGCGAGAGCTTCAATATCTGCGTGCTGGGTGGAGCGGACCCCGTGGTGGCGATGGAGCGCCTCGAGGGGAAGACGGTCCACGGTCGTGGGGTGGTGGTGGTGCCGCTGCGCTCCCTGGCCGCAGTGCGCGAATGCCAGGTGCTCTACGTCGCCGAGGAGGAGGCGTCGAGCCTGGCTCAGGTCGAGAGGCTGCTCGGCGATGCGCCGGTGCTCATCGTCAGCGATGCCCCCGGAGCGCAGGAGGCGGCGATCCGCATCGTTCCGGAGGGAAGCCGGCTCGCCTTCGAGGTCGACGTCGAGCGCTGCCGCCGCGTCGGCCTCAGGCCGGGTGCGGCCCTCCTCGGGCTCGCGCGCAACCTGCGCCGGGATGTCAATTGAGCCTCCGGAAGGAGGTTCCGGCGGGCGCCGCCGCAATCGAGCCTTGCTGCGGGTTCAGTGCGCACTTGCGCTCGCGTCGATCATCCACTTGCGTGCCGCGATCGCTGCGATCTCGGCCGCCACGACCGGGCGACTGAACAGGTAGCCCTGCAGGCTATCCGCCTCCAGTCCGGCGAGCAGGGTCGCCTGAGCGGGGGTCTCCACGCCCTCGGCGGTGATGCGGAAGCCGAGGTGGCGGGCCAGGGCCAGGATGGCGCGCACGATCGCGAGATTGTCGGCGTCGTCGGGCAGGCCGGCGACGAAGCTGCGGTCGATCTTGAGCCGGCCGAGCGGGAGGCGCTTGAGGTAGCTCAGCGAGGAGTAGCCGGTGCCGAAATCGTCGAGCGCGATGCCGATGCCCAGGCTGCAGAGCGCGGCCAGCGTGGCGCGGGTGCGCGAGTCATCCTGCATCAGCGCGCCTTCGGTGATCTCCAGCTCCAGCAGGGTGGGGGGCAGGCCGCTGCCGTCGAGTGCCTTGCGCACCTGGTCGAGCAGGTCGGGGGCGCGGAACTGCAGCGGCGACAGGTTGACCGCAACGGTCAACGCGATGCCGTCCCGCATCCAGGCGGCAGCGTCGTGGCAGGCCTGGCGCAGCACGCAGGCGCCAATCTGCGCGATCAGCCCGCATTCCTCGGCGAAGGGGATGAAGTCGAGCGGCGGCACCATGCTGCCGTCCGCGCGTCGCCAGCGCACCAGCGCCTCGACTGCGCAGACACGCCCGCTGCGCACATCCACCTGGGGCTGATAGAAGAGTACGAACTCGTCGCGCTCGAGCGCCCGGCGCAGGCCCATCTCCAGCTCGACGCGGTGTACCGCCTCGGCGGTGAGATTGGGGTTGTAGTAGCGACAGCCGTTGCGCCCGTGCGCCTTGGCGTCGTACATCGCGGTGTCGGCGTGCTTGATCAGGGTGGCGGCGTCGTGGCCGTCGTCGGGGTAGAGCGCGATGCCGATGCTGGTGGTGATTCCCAGCTGCTGACCTTCCAGGACGTAGGGTGCGCTCATGTTGGTGCGGATGCGCTCGGCGATCGGCAGCGCGTCCTCGGGCTTCTCGATGTGCGGCAGCAGTACGGTGAATTCGTCCCCGCCGAGGCGGGCGAACTCCGCGCTCTCGAGTGTCTGTGCGCCGTGGGAGACGAAGTCGCCCGGCCGGATCGTGCGGCGCAGGCGCTCGGCGGCCTCCTGCAGCAGGGCGTCGCCGGCGGCGTGGCCGAGGGTGTCGTTGACGCTCTTGAAGCGGTCGAGGTCGAGGAAGAGCATGGCCAGGCGCTGGCCGCTCCGGCGCGCGCGGCCGATCTCGCGCTCCAGCCGCTCGATGAAGCCGCGCCGGTTGGCCAGCCCGGTCAGGCTGTCGTAGTAGGCGAGGCGATGGATGCGGAGCTCGTACTCCTTGCGCTCGGTGATGTCGCGTAGCAGGCAGAGCGCCTCGCTGCCGTCGATGGAACTCAGGCGCGCCTCGTAGTGGCCGGGGGAGGTGTCCGCGTCCGCAAGCTGGAACTCCACCGAGCGCGGCTTGCCGCTACGCCGGGTGTCCTCCAGCGCACGCTCTAGGATCGCGCTCACCCCCGGAGGGTAGGCCATCGCCAGCGCCTGCCCTGTGATTGGCGCGCAGTGGCACGCCCCGTCCGGGTCGGTGCGCACCTCGACGATCCGGTTGGAGCCGTCGATCCGCATCAGGGTATCGGGCAGCGCGTCGAGCATCGCGGCATTGCGCGCGTTTGCGCGGCGCAGCGCGGCCGCGGCGCGGGTTGCACGCAGCACGTAGCGGACGCGGTGGCCGAGCAGCGGCCAGGTGATCGGCTTGCTGATGAAGTCGGTGGCGCCGGCGTCGAAGGCCGCTTCGATCGAGGCGGTGTCGTCCATCCCGGTCACCATCAGGATGGGCAACTCGTCGCCGCAGCGTCGGCGCAACTCGCGGCAGACCGCATAGCCGTCCAGGCGGGGCATGTCCACGTCGAGCAGCACCATGTCGAGGTGTTCCCGGGTGGAGGCCTGCAGTGCCGCCTCGCCGTCGGCGGCGAGCACGACCGTGAATCCCGACTGGACGAGCGCGGCCTGCATCAGCAGGGCGGTGGTCAGGTCGTCGTCGGCGACGAGGATGCGGGCCGGGTTCATCGGCCGATCTCCAGCCGCAGCGCACGGAGCTCCTCGCAGGCACGTGCGTAGGCCTGGCGCAGCTCGTCGAGGCGGGCACGCGCTTCGTCGATGCGCCCGTCGCGGCCGAGCCCCTCGATGTCGCGCAGCAGCGTGTGGAGCCGTGTCGCACCGACGTTGCCCGAGCTCGACTTGAGGCTGTGGGCGGAACGCCGCAGGCGCTCGCCATCGCCGCCGGCAACCGCCGCCTCGATCTCGGAGAAGGTCGGCGCGCAAGTGTCGAGGTAGACCGAGAGGATGCGGTCGGCGAGCGCCAGCCCGCCTTCCGGGTCGAGCTCGCGGAACTGTGCGAGGAAGCCGCGATCGATCGCCGCCACTGTCTCCGTCCGTTCCGTGTCGGCCGGGGCGGGCTTTGCGTCTGTCTCGGCCGCCCGGTCTGCTGCGACCGCGTCGATCGTGGCGCTCATCCAGCGCCGCAACACGTCCTCGAGCTGTTCGAGCGAATAGGGCTTGGCGAGGAAGTCGTCCATGCCGGCGGCGAGGCAGCGCTCGCGGTTGCCCTCCATCACGTTGGCGGTGAGGGCGACGATCGGCACCCGGTGTGCGGGGGCGCGCATGCGGATCGCCGTGCTCGCCTCATAGCCGTCCATGATCGGCATGTGGCAGTCCATCAGGATCAGGTCGAAGGCCTCGGCCTGAGCCAGGCGCACCGCCTCCTCTCCATTCGCGGCGAAGCGCACTGCAATGCCGAGCTTGGCGAGCATCGCCTCGCCCACTTGCTGGTTGACCGGGTTGTCCTCGGCCAGCAGCACCTTGCCGGCGAGCCCCGTCGCTGCGGTTGCCGGGGGTGCAGCGTCGGCCGCGGTCTCGAGGGTGGCGCGCAGCGCGCTGCACAGTACCTCGTGCAGCTCGGCCTGGCGGATCGGCTTGTGCACACAGCGCAGGATCCCGGCGCGTTCGCGTTCGCGCACGGTGGCGCTGGAGTAGCTCGAGGTCAGTACCACCAGGCGGGTGGCGGCCAGCGCCGGGTTGGCACGGATCGCGCTGGCGAGCTGCAGGCCGTCGGTGCCCGGCATGTGCATGTCGAGCACCGCGAGTCGGAATCCGTCGCCGGATGCGTGTGCCCCCGCGAGAAGTGCGAGCGCCGCCGCGGCGTCGGCGGCGCATTCGACCACCATGCCCCAGCCCTCCAACTGGCGTTCGAGGATCTCTCGGTTGGTGGCGTTGTCATCCACCACCAGCGTGCGCACCCCGGCGAGGGCGACGTCGCAATGCAGCGCCTCGGGCGGGTGGGTACCCTTTCGCAGGCGCAGTTCGATATGGAAGTGCGCGCCCTCTCCAGCTTCGCTGTCCAAGCCGATCACGCCGCCCATCAGGCCCACGAGGCGGCGGCAGATCGCCAGGCCGAGGCCTGTGCCACCGTATTGGCGGGTGGTCGAGCCGTCGAGCTGGGAGAACTGCTCGAAAATCTTCTCCTGCGCCTGCGCGGGGATGCCGATGCCGGTGTCCTCGACGCTGATGCACAGCCGGCAATGGGTCTCGTCCTCGCCGAGCAGGCGGGTGCGCACCACGACTTCGCCGCGATCGGTGAATTTGATCGCGTTGTTGAGCAGGTTGCCCACCACCTGGCGCAGGCGGAAGGGGTCGCCGCACACGCTGCGGCGGGTCTCGGGTGGCAGGTCGGCGAGCAGCTCCAGCCCCTTCTTCTCGGCGGGCTGGGCGAACATCGTCAGCGTGTTTTCGAGCGCATCGCCGAGCTCGAACTCGACCTCCTCGAGTTCCAGGTGGCCCGATTCGATCTTCGAGAAGTCGAGGATGTCGTTGATGATGCCGAGCAGGTGGCGACCGGAGTTCTCCACCGCCTCGGCGAAGTGGCGCTGGTCGTGGCCGAGTCCGCTGTCGAGCAGCAGCTCCGTCATGCCCAGCACTCCGTTCATCGGGGTGCGGATCTCGTGGCTCATGGTGGCGAGGAAGTCGCTCTTGGCCTGGCTGGCGGCTTCCGCGGCCTCCTTGGCACGCACCAGCTCTTCCGTGCGTGCGGCGACCACGTCCTCGAGGTGTTCGCGGTGCGAGGCCAGGCGTGCGTCGCGCTCGGCGATCTGGCCGAGCATTCGGTTGAAGCCACGCGCCAGCGAGTCGAGTTCGGTGATCGAGCTCGGTGCGGCGCGTGCGCTGTAGTCCTCGGTGTGGGCTACGCGTTCCATCAGCGCGGACAGCCTGGTCAGCGGGCGCAGTACCGCGCGGTTGAGTCGCCTGAGCATCATGGTGGCGAGCCAGAGCGCGAGCAGCGCGGCGGCGACGACGATCGAGGTATGGGCGATGACCTGGGTATAGAGCGGCTTCAGATCGAGGTCGAGATCGAGTACGCCAACCACGTTCTCGTTCTCGATGATCGGCTGCGTCAGGTGCAGCGTCTCCAGGCTGAAGTGCGCGCGCTCGGCGGACAGGCTCGGCGGCTCGCGACCCTCGGTGCGAAATTTCCCGTAGCGTGCGAACTCGGCCTGTCCGGTATCGAAGATCGCCGCGCCGCGCACGTCGGGCAGGCGCTCGAGGGTGGCGAGCACGCGCGCCGCAGCCTCCTTGTCGAGGAACATCAGGCTCGCGGCGGCGTTGTCGGCGAGCACGCGGGCCATCACACGGGTGTTGCTCTCGAGCGCGAGCGCGCTGATCACCAGGCTGCCGAGGGTGATCACCAGCGCGAGCAGGCCCACGGCGAGACCGAGGGCTCGCTGATTGACCCGGCGCAGCTTCTCGCCGAGGCTCATGCGGGTGTCGTTCGAGGAGGGGGGAGGCATCATCGGGAGGCAGGGCTGCGATACGCGAAGGATGGCGGAGCGCACCCTGCGCTGGCTGCCGAGGGGCCAGGCCGGAGGCGAATCATGATCAGGGGCGGGGCGGCGGGGGCAATCGGTCCATCGTGCTGCTTCGCACACTCTACGTCCGACTGCTCCCGCCCTTGAGACGCAAATGTCACGTTCGTCGCGTGATTGCGCGCATGGATGCTCCGAATCAGGTGGTGATGCCCAGTCGCCTGCAGATCTCGGTGGTCGGGCCCGCCATGTTCATGCTGTAGAAGTGCAGCCCGGGCGCGCCGGCGGCGAGCAGCTTTTCGCACAGGTCGGTGACCACGTCGAGGCCGAAGGCGCGGATCGCATCGCTGTCGTCGCCGTAGCTCTCCAAGGTCTTGCGCATCCAGCGCGGGATCTCGGCGCCGCAGGCATCCGAGAAGCGCGCCAGCTTGCTGAAGCTGCCGATCGGCATGATGCCGGGCACGATCGGCACGTCGACGCCCATCTTGCGCACCGCATCGACGAAGTGGAGGTAGGCGTCGAGGTTGTAGAAGTATTGCGTGATCGCCGAGTCGGCGCCGGCATCGACCTTGCGCTTGAAGGCGGCGAGATCGTCCCTCGGGCTCTTCGCCTGCGGGTGCCATTCGGGGTAGGCGGCGACCTCGATGCGGAAGCGGTCGCCGGTCTCGGTGCGGATGAACTCGACGAGCTCGTTGGCGTAGCGGAACTCGCCCGCCGCGCCTGCGCCCGAGGGCAGGTCGCCGCGTAGCGCGACGATGCGGCGGATGCCGGCGTCGGCGTATTCCTGCAGGATCTCGCGGATGCTGTCGCGCGACGAGCCCACGCAGGACAGGTGGGGCGCGGCCTCGTGGCCGGCGGCGGCGATCTCCTTGACGGTGGCGAAGGTGCGCTCGCGGGTGGAGCCGCCGGCGCCGTAGGTCACCGAGAAGAAGGTCGGCTTGAGCGCGGCGAGCTTCTCCCGGGTGGCGCGCAGCTTGTCGGCGCCTTCGGCGGTGGTGGGCGGGAAGAACTCGATGGAGATTTCGGGTTTCATGGTTCGCTTCGGTGGGTGTCGCCGCCCGGCCTGCGGATGGCGTGGAAGAAGAATTCGCGGTTGCCGTCGCCGCCGGTGATCGGCGAGTCGAACCAGTCGAGGATGAGCAGCCCGGCGGCGTCGGCGGCGGCGCGCAGGCGGGCCTCGACCTCGGTGTAGCGCGCCGGGTCGCGCACGATGCCGCCCTTGCCCAGGCCTTGCGGGCCGACCTCGAACTGCGGCTTGACCAGCGCCAGCACGTGGCCGGAGGGCGCGAGCAGGGTGGCCCACTGCGGCAGCAGCAGGGCGAGCGAGATGAAGCTGGCGTCGCACACCAGCAGGTCGAAGCCCTGCGGCGGGCAGTGCTCGCCGAGGTCGGCTGCGCCGAGCTGGCGGGCGTTCACGCCTTCGAAGGTGACGCAGCGGTGATCCCCACGCAGGCGTGGATGGAGCTGGTCGTGGCCGACCTCCACCCCGACCACCTTGGCCGCGCCGGCCTGCAGCAGGCAGTCGGTGAAGCCGCCGGTGGACTGGCCGATGTCGAGGCAGGTCGCGCCGCGCACGTCCAGCCCGCTGCGCGCGAGCGCGCCGTCGAGCTTGAGCGCGCCGCGCGAGACGAAGCGGTCGCTGTCGGCGGGCGTCACCGCGAGGCGCGCGTCCGGCGGCAACTCGAGCGCCGGCTTGGCGACCGGCTGGCCTTCGTGGCTCACCCGTCCGGCCTCGATCAGCGCGCGCGCCGCGGTGCGCGAGGCGGCAAGCCCCTGCGCAACCAGCAGCTGGTCCACACGCAGCAGGCCGTGCCGGTCCGCCGGGCCCTTGCCCTGCGCGGCCGGCCGCGGCTTGCCCTGGCGGGCATGAAAGGAGTTCATCGACATGGCGTCAGCTGTGAGGTGCCTTCATGCAGGAGCGCCGCAAGGCGCGAACCGCGGCGCCTTGAATCGCGCCATGCATCGTCTTTGCGACATCGGACCGATTCTTCCGCCGCCGCATTCGCGCCTCGCGGCGCTCCTACATCCACCACCGCGCTTGCGGAGGCCCTGCAGGAATCGCAAGGCCATGTTCGCGCCTGCCTGAACGGCACCGAGCCTTGCGCCGCCCTCCCGTAGGAGCGCCGCAAGGCGCGAACAAGGCCGTTTCGATCCGCGACGCTTCCCTGTAGGAGCGCCGCAAGGCGCGAACAAGGTCGTTTCGATCGGTGCCGCTCCCGGGCTCAATAGCGGTACGAGTCCGTCTTGTACGGCCCTTGCTTTGGCACGCCGATGTAGGCGGCCTGCGCGTCGGTCAGCTCGGTGAGCTGCACGTTGAGCTTCTTGAGCTGCAGGCGGGCGACCTTCTCGTCGAGGTGCTTGGGCAGGGTGTAGACGCCCACCGGGTAGTCGGCCGTGCGGGTGAACAGCTCGATCTGCGCGATGGTCTGGTTGGCGAAGGAACTCGACATCACGTAGCTCGGGTGGCCGGTGGCGCAGCCCAGGTTCACCAGGCGGCCCTTGGCGAGCAGGATGATCCTCTTGCCGTCCGGGAAGATCACGTGATCGACCTGCGGCTTGATCTCCTCCCACTGGTAGCCCTCGACGCTGGCGACATCGATCTCGTTGTCGAAGTGGCCGATGTTGCAGACGATGGCCTGGTCCTTCATCTTCGCCATGTGATCGTGGGTGATCACGTGGTAGTTGCCGGTGGCGGTGACGAAGATGTCGGCCTTGTCGGCGGCGTACTCCATGGTCACCACGCGGTAGCCTTCCATCGCCGCCTGCAGCGCGCAGATCGGGTCCACCTCGGTGACCCACACCTGGGCGGACAGCGCGCGCAGGGCCTGGGCCGAGCCCTTGCCCACGTCGCCGTAGCCGGCCACCACCGCGACCTTGCCGGCGATCATGACGTCGGTGGCCCGCTTGATGCCGTCGACCAGCGACTCGCGGCAGCCGTAGAGGTTGTCGAATTTCGACTTGGTCACCGAATCATTGACGTTGATGGCCGGGAACCTGAGCTCGCCGCGGGCGTGCATCTGGTACAGGCGGTGCACGCCGGTGGTGGTCTCCTCGGTTACGCCCTTGACCTGCGCGAGACGGGTCGAGTACCAGGTCGGGTCCTGCGCCAGCTTGGCCCTGATCGCGGCGAAGAGGATGGTTTCCTCTTCCGAGCCGGGCTTGGCCAGCACCGAAAGGTCCTTCTCCGCGCGCGCACCCAGGTGCAGCAGCAGCGTCGCGTCGCCGCCGTCGTCGAGGATCATGTTGCTGTAGCCACCGTCCGACCATTCGAAGATGCGGTGGGTGTAGTCCCAGTAGTCGGTCAGCGATTCGCCCTTGACCGCGAACACCGGAATGCCGTCGGCGGCGATGGCGGCGGCGGCGTGGTCCTGGGTCGAGAAGATGTTGCACGAGGCCCAGCGCACCTGGGCGCCGAGCGCGGTGAGCGTCTCGATCAGCACCGCGGTCTGGATGGTCATGTGCAGCGAGCCGGTGATCCGCGCGCCCTTCAGGGGCTGGCTGGCGGCGTATTCCTCGCGGATCGCCATCAGGCCGGGCATCTCGGTCTCGGCGATGCGGATTTCCTTGCGGCCCCAGGCGGCGAGCGCGAGGTCGGCGACGACGTAGTCGGTGAAGTGAGTGTCAGCCACAGCGTTCATGGGAAGCTCCATGCTTTGGCCGGGCGGAACGTGGGGGAGGGCAGCGCGCGGCGCTGCCGGGGGCTCACCCGACATCCCGAACCCGGCAGGGTTGAAGATGATTCGCAGGTGAGCGCCGTTGTGCTGCAACCCGCCGGGCGGCGGGGTCCGAGCCTGGGGGCCGCGGCCGGCAGAGCCGGCGGGCGCCTCGCAGCGCTCCTCGGAAAACACGCGGATTATAGCAAAGCAAAGCGCAGTGGGAGCGGGCTTGCCCGCGAATGTCGCGTGCAGCCGGTGATGTTCGCGGCCAAGCCCGCTCCCACAGTTCAGCCCGATCAGGTGTCGCTGCGCTTGCCGTTGCTGCGCACGATGCTGACCACGACGGTGATCACCGTGAGCGGCATCACGTAGCCGAGCATGATTCCGGAGAGCGCGGGCAGGCTGGCGTGCTGCTGCGCCTGCAGCACCAGCCAGGCGGTATAGGCGGCGTAGTAGGCGAGGAATATGACGCCTTCCCAGCGCGCGATCTCGCGCCCGGTGATCATGATCGGCAGGCAGGCGAAGGCCACCGCCAGCATCACCCACAGGTCGAAGTTGCGTGCCGCCTCCGACACCGGCAGGCCGGCCCCCGCGGCGATGCCGGCGGCGCCGAGCACGGCGAGGATGTTGAACACGTTGCTGCCCACGACGTTGCCCACCGCGATGTCGCGCTGGCCGCGGATCGCAGCGACGATCGAGGTGGCGATCTCCGGCATCGAGGTGCCGACCGCGACCACCGTGAGGCCGATCACCAGGTCGCTGACGCCGAAGGCGCGCGCGAAGGCCACCGCCGAATCCACCAGCCAGTCGGCGCCGACCACCAGCATCACCAGGCCGGCGGCGATCAGGCCAACCTGCACTGCCCAGTGGCGGTCCCAGGTGGAGGTCGGGATCTCGGTCTCGAACTCGTCCTGCACGCTCTTCGAGGCGCGGCGCGACTGCACGACCAGGAAGACCGTGTACGCGATCACCAGGCCGAACAGCGCGATCGACTCCAGCAGGCCGATGTTGCCGTCGAGCGCCATCACCACCAGGAGCGCCGAGGCCCCGATCATGATCGGGATTTCCTGGCGGATGATCTGCTCGTCCACCAGCAGCGGCGTGATCAGCGCCGAGATGCCGAGGATCAGCAGAACGTTGGCGATGTTGCTGCCGACCACGTTGCCGATCGCCAGGTCGGGGCTGCCGGCGAGCGCCGAGCCCACCGACACCGCCATCTCGGGCGCGCTGGTGCCGAAGGCGACCACGGTGAGGCCGACCACCAGCGGCGACACGCCGAAGGAGACGGCCAGTCGCGAGGCGCCGCGCACCAGCACGTCGGCGCCGACGACCAGCACCGCCAGGCCGGCGAGGAACATGAGGACTTGCTGGAGCATGGAGTTCCCCGCTTACAGTCCGGCGTCGGCGCGCAGCGCGGCGGCCTTGTCGGTCTGTTCCCAGGTGAAGCCCGGCTCGTCGCGGCCGAAGTGGCCGTAGGCGGCGGTGCGGGAGTAGATCGGGCGCAGCAGGTCGAGCGTCTGGATGATCGCCTTCGGGCGCAGGTCGAAGTGGCGGCCGATGAGCTCGACGATCTTCGCGTCGGCGATGCGGCCGGTGCCGAAGGTGTTGACCATCAGCGACACCGGGCGCGCCACGCCGATCGCGTAGGCGACCTGCACCTCGCACTTGTCGGCCAGCCCGGCGGCGACCACGTTCTTGGCGACGTAGCGGCCGGCGTAGGCGGCCGAGCGGTCGACCTTGGACGGGTCCTTGCCCGAGAACGCGCCGCCGCCGTGGTGGGCCGCGCCGCCGTAGGTGTCGACGATGATCTTGCGTCCCGTGAGGCCGCAGTCGCCGTGCGGGCCGCCGACCACGAAGCGGCCGGTGGGGTTCACCAGGTAGCGCACCTCACCCTGCATCAGCTCGGGCGGCAGCACCGGCTTGATGATCAGCTCGATCACCGCCTCGCGGATCTGCTCTTGCGTGACGTCCGGGTCGTGCTGGGTGGACACCACCACGGTATCGATCGCCACCGGCTTGCCGTCGACATACTTGACCGTGAGCTGGCTCTTGGCGTCCGGGCGCAGCCAGGGCAGGCGGCCGTCCTTGCGCACCTCGGCCTGGCGCTGCATCACGCGGTGGGCGTAGTGGATCGGCAGCGGCATCAGGCTGTCGGTCTCGTTGGTGGCGTAGCCGAACATCAGGCCCTGGTCGCCGGCGCCCTGGTCGAGCGGGTCGTCGTTGGCGTTGTCCACGCCCTGGGCGATGTCGGGCGACTGGCGGTTGATCGCCGCCAGCACCGCGCAGCTCTTGTAGTCGAAGCCGATGTCGGAGTTGTCGTAGCCGATGCGGCGGATGACTTCCTGCGCGATCTCGCGGTAGTTGGGGTGGGCGGTGGTGGTGATCTCGCCCGAGATCACCACCAGGCCGGTGGACACCAGGGTCTCGCAGGCCACGCGCGCCTTGGGGTCCTCGGCGAGGATGGCGTCGAGCACGCCGTCGGAGACCTGGTCGGCGACCTTGTCGGGGTGACCTTCGGAGACGGATTCGGAGGTGAAGAGAAATTCAGCCATGTGTGCTGCTCCTTGGAAAACAAAAATCCCCGTTGCCTTGGCCTTGCGTCTGCGGCCAGCTCCGGGGATTTCGTCGAGCAGCCGACGCTTTAGCAGTATTTGGTGCGGACGACTCCGTGGCCGCCCCACCGCCCTGCAAGTTGTCGAGTTAACTCGGCGGTGCGGTCGCGATTATAGACCGGGACGCCCGGCTGTGTAAGCATTCAGGGCTCGAGCCGGCTCCGGCATCCCCATCGGATCTCTCCCTGGTGCTGTCCCAACGCGTATTCCGCCTTCTGTCCCGCCTGCCCCTGTCCTGGCTGCACCGCATCGGTGGCTGGGCTGGGTGGCTGACCTACAAGACCTCGTCGTCCTACGCCCGCCGCCTGCGCGAGAACCTCTTCAACGCGCTGGGACGCGAGGACGAGGCGGTGCTGCGCGCGGCCATCGTCGAGGCCGGTCGCCAGGCGCTGGAGCTGCCCTTCATCTGGGGCCGGCCCGCGGCCGAGGTGGTGGCCAGCGCGGTGCGCACCGAGGGCTGGGAACTGGTCGAGGCGGCGCGCGCCGAGGGGGCGGGCATCCTCTTCATCACCCCGCACCTGGGCTGCTTCGAGATCACCGCGCAATGCATCGCGGCGAAGATCCCGATCACCGTGCTCTATCGCCCGCCGCGCAAGGAGGAGCTGCAGCCGCTGATGGAGGCCGGGCGTGCGCGCGGGCAGATGCGCACCGCGCCGGCCGACCTGTCCGGGGTGCGCAAGCTGGTCAAGACCCTGCGCAGCCACGAGGCGGTGGGCATGCTGCCCGACCAGGTGCCGGGCGCGGGCGAGGGCGTGTGGTCGACCTTCTTCGGCAAGCCGGCGTGGACCATGACGCTGGCCGCGCGCCTGGCGGCGGTGAAGGGCGTGCGCGTGATCTACACCTGGGCCGAGCGTCTGCCGCGCGGCGAGGGCTACGTGTTCCGCCTGCAGGCGCCCACCGAGGCGCTCAGCGGCGACCTCGACACCGACGTGGCGATCATCAACCGCGAGGTCGAGCGCATGATCCTGCAGTGCCCGCAGCAGTACCTGTGGGGCTACAACCGCTACAAGGGGCCGCGGCGCGGGCGCGATGACGCGGCCCCGGAGGCCCCGGAGGACATGCCGGGTGATGCGGCGGTGCGTGCCGATGCCGACGGCGCCGCTGCGGAGCGCCGCGCATGAGTCGCATCATCGTCGCGCTGATCTGGCTGCTGCACTTTCTGCCCTTGTCGATCCTGGCCCCGATCGGCAGCGGCTTCGGTCGCCTGCTGTACTGGGTGATCGTGCCGCGGCGCAAGGTCGTGCTGATCAACCTGCGCCTGTGCTTTCCCGAACTCTCCGAGGCCGAACGCCGCGCGCTGGCCAAGCGCCACTTCGCGGTGACCGGGCGCAGCATGCTCGAGCGCGGCCTGGCGTGGTGGGCGAGCGCCGAGCGCCTGCGCGCCACGGTGCGCATCGACGGCCTCGAACACCTGCAGGCGCTCAAGGCGGCAGGGCGCCCGGTGCTGCTGCTGGCGCCGCACTTCGTCGGCCTCGACATGGCGGGCACGCGGCTGTCGCTCGAAGGCGACTTCGTCAGCGTGTACTCGCCGCAGAAGGACAAGGTGATCGACCGCTGGCTGCATCACGGCCGCAGCCGCTTCAACGACCAGCAGCTGCTTTCGCGCCACGACGGCGTGCGCGCGACGGTGAAGGCGATGAAATCCGGTCGTCCGCTCTATTACCTGCCCGACCTCGACTACGGCCGCAAGGAATCCATCTTCGTGCCCTTCTTCGGCGTGCAGGCGGCCACCATCACGGGCCTGCCGCGCCTGGCGCGGCTCGCGGGTGCGGCAGTCGTCCCCTGTGTGGTGCGCATGAAGCCCGGTGGAGAGGGCTATGTGCTCGAGCTCGGCGCGCCCTGGGTCGACTATCCTTCGGACGACGTCGAGGCCGACACCCGGCGCATGAACGCCTGGCTCGAGGGCGTCGTGCGCACCATGCCCGAGCAGTACTACTGGGTGCACCGCCGCTTCAAGACCCGGCCCGAGGGCGAGCCGCGGATCTACTGAAACACTGGGACAGCAAGATGAAACTGCGCTTCACCAAGATGCACGGCCTGGGCAACGACTTCGTCGTCATCGACGCCACGCGCGCGCCGGTCGATCTGAGTCCGGCGCGGGTCAAGGCGATCGCCGACCGCCACTTCGGCGTCGGCTGCGACCAGCTGCTGGTGGTCGAGCCTGCGTCCCGCCCGGATGTCGATTTCCGTTACCGCATCTTCAACGCCGACGGCGGCGAGGTCGAGCAGTGCGGCAACGGCGCGCGCTGCTTTGTGCGCTTCGTGCATGACAGGGGGCTCACCGACAAGGCCGAGATCCGCGTCGAGACCCGGTCCGGGATCATCGCGCCGCGGCTGCGCGCGGACGGCCTGGTCACGGTGGACATGGGCGTGCCCGAGCTGGCGCCGGCGAAGATCCCCTTCGTGTCCGATTCGGATGCGGTGGTGCAGCCGCTGCAGGTGGGCGACGACACGGTGGCGATCACCGTGGTGTCGATGGGCAACCCACATGCGGTGCAGGTGGTTGCCGACGTCGATGCCGCGCCGGTACGCGAGCAGGGCGCGGCGATCGAGCGCCACGAACGCTTCCCGGCGCGGGTCAACGCCGGCTTCCTGCAGGTGGTCGATGCGCACGAGGTGCGCCTGCGCGTGTTCGAGCGTGGTGCGGGCGAGACCCTGGCCTGCGGTACGGGCGCGTGCGCAGCGGTGGTCGCGGGCATCCTGCGCGGTCTGCTGGAGACGCCGGTGCGGGTGCATACCCGCGGTGGCGAACTGGAGATCGCCTGGGACGGACCCGGCACGCCGGTGCGCATGACCGGGCCGGCAGTGACGGTTTTCGAGGGCGAGATGGAGCTTGCCTGAAGGAACTCGCCTGAGCCTGGATTTCGCTCCCGGCCGACCGCTGTATGCGGCGGCCACCCACGAACAATCGACGCGGGGCGCTTGCCGTCCCGCCTGGAGCAGCATCGATGAACGCCGAAGACGTCGCGCGCTACCTGCGCGAACACCCTGATTTCCTCAGCCAGCACCATGAGCTCTTCACCGAGCTCACCGTGCCTCATCCGCAGCACGGCGGCCAGGCGATCTCGCTTGCCGAGCGCCAGCTCCACGCGCTGCGCGACAAGATCCGCGCGCTCGAGCTCAAGCTTGCCGAACTGATCCGTTTCGGCGAGGAGAACGACGACATCAGCACCAAGGTGCACCGGCTCGCGGTCGCATTGCTGCACGCGGGTTCGGTTGCCGCGGTGCGCCAGGGCCTGATCGACAGCCTGCGCGACGATTTCTCCGTGCCCTACGTGACCCTGAGGCTGTGGGGGGAGGCTGAGGGGGGCGGGGTGGTGCACACCGAGGCCTTCGGAGTCAGCGAGACCGCACGCCGCCAGGTCGAGAACCTGCGCCATCCTTGGTGCGGGGCGCCCGAAAGCATCGAGATGACGAGCTGGTTCGGCGAGGCTGCGCCGCACATCCGTTCGCTTGCGCTGATGCCGCTGCGAGTGGAGGGCGAATGCGTCGGCCTGCTCGCGCTCGGCAGCGCGGAGGCCGAGCGTTTCTACGCCGGCATGGGCACGCTCTACCTGGGGCGCATCGCCGACCTTGCCGCCGCGGCACTCGTGGCACGCGCGGGCTGAGTCGATGCGTGCGCGGCGTGCTGCCGGCGCGGCGCCCGAGGCGCCTTCGGTGCTGCCGGAACGCATGCAGGCCTGGCTGGACTGGCTCGCCACCCAGCGCCGCGTCGCCCCGCTGACCCTCACCGCCTACCGTGCCGGCCTGCAGGCCTTGCTGCGCCTGGCCGAGGAACGTCCGCCCGAGAGCCTGCAGCCCGCCGACATCCGCCGCTTCGTCGCCAGGCTGCACGGCGAGGGTCAGCAGGGGCGCTCGATCGCCCGCCATCTGTCGGCATGGCGGGGCTTCTACCGCTGGCTCGTGCGCGAGCATGGTGTGCGCGTCAATCCGGCGCTCGGCATTCGCCCGCCCAAGTCGCCCTCCACGTTGCCGCGCGTGCTGTCGCCGGAGCAGGCGAACGCCTTGCTCGATCCTGAGCCACAGAATTCTCTCGAAATTCGCGATATTGCGATGTTCGAGCTTTTCTACTCTTCTGGCTTGCGAGTCGCCGAGCTCGCCGGACTCGATATCGGTGCCGGGCTCGATCTCGCGGAGGGCCTGGTCACCGTCATCGGCAAGCGCCAGCGCCAGCGTACCGTCCCGGTGGGCGGCAAGGCGATCGAGGCCTTGCACCGCTGGCTGCAGATCCGCGGCGGGCTTGCCCGCGCAGGCGAGCCCGCCCTGTTCGTGACCCGCGACGGCAACCGCCTGAGCACGCGCGGCATCGCCAGTCGGCTGAGCGTGCGCGCCGAGGCGCTCGGACTCGGCGTGCATGTGCACCCGCACATGCTGCGTCACAGCTTTGCCAGTCATCTGCTGCAATCGAGCGGTGATCTGCGTGCGGTGCAGGAGCTGCTCGGCCACGCCAGCATCCGCAGCACCCAGATCTACACCCACCTCGACTTCCAGCATCTCGCCGCGGTGTACGACGCGGCGCACCCGCGCGCGCGAAAATGAGCACGCCCCGATCCGGGGCGCTGCGCCGGCAAACGGGCTCCCGGTCGATCACGACATGACTATCCCCATCATGGGTATTCCCGAGTGCTCGGGCAGTACGGCTTGAGTTATGCTCGTGGCGTCCGTGCAATTAATAATTCTCTAAAAAACGCCGCTAACTCCCGGAACTGACAAAAGAGGGTGAAGCGTGCCTTCATAGCCCAATGAGCCCAACAGTTCGCCCGGAACATCCGAATGCGGCTACCCTCACGCATTCCGGCCACCATAGAGATACAGGCTCGGCGCGGCGCACGATCAAGGCCGTCGCGCTCGTGCTCGCGCGCCACGAGGTCCGCAGCCTGCGACGCTGGTTCGAGGATTTCGACCGCGACATCCTGCTGCCCATCCTGCTCGGCGAGATCGCACTGCACAACATCGGCGCCCTGGAGAACGGTGTCGCGCGGCGCGAGAGCACGCGCCCGATCACCGCGACGCCCTCGGTCCCGCGTGAAAGTCGCCCCCCCGATTGCGGTCTCAAGCCCTGCAACGCCTACTCGATCGCCGCGGCCACCGGACTGCCGCGCGAGACCGTGCGGCGCAAGATCGGGCGCCTGATCGAGCTCGGCTGGATCTGCCGCGAGGACAACGGCCACCTCTACATCACCGAGGTCGCGCTCGAGCAGTTCGGCTCCATGCTCAGCTCGCGCGCGCTCGCGGAACTGCTCGAAACCGCCGACCACGTCCGCACCCTGCTCGAAGAAAAGCACGCCTGAGGCCGGCGGCGCGGCATCGCCCTTGCACGAGCGCGGCCAGGCGCGAATGCGGCGGGGATGGGGCGAGGGCGCGGATTTTGTGTGCCATGTTCGCGGCTTGCGCCGCTCCTACAGCCCACCCCCGGCCGTGCCGGTTCGTGCAGGAGCGCCGCAAGGCGCGAACCGCAGGACGCGTCGTGGCGGGCGTCGCTTCGGCAAGGATGGTTCGTGTAGGAGCGACGCAAGGCGCGAACCGCGGCGCACAGAATGGGCGACGCCCTCGCCGGACCGCCGTCTTCGCAGCCGCCGCCGCTCCTGCAGGGCGCGTCGTGGCTGTCGCAGCGTGGTCGGCCGACCCTCAGGACCCCGAGCGCAGCGGCGGTCGATACTCTGGATTCGCCCCCACCTCCGCGCGCGCCAGCGCGGCGCCGATCAGCACCAGGGCGGCGAGCAGCAGGGCAAAGTGGCGACGCTGCGCCGCCGGGCCGGGAAGCCGGCGCGGGATCGTGTAATACATCGCATGGATGTAGCCCGCGCCGGCCGCGGCGAGCGCCAGCAGCCCGGCGCCGAGCAGGCGCGAGGCGAGCGGATCGAAGCTGCGCCCGATCGAGGGGTCCCACTGCGCGGGCAGGAAGAATTCCGGCGCGCGTACGAGCAGGAACAGCCCGCCCAGCACGCACAGCATCAGCATCACCACCTGCAGCGAACGCATCGCCGGCCCCGCCGCCTACTGGAAGAGGTCGCCGCCGGCGCGCGGCGGCGCCAGCCCGAAGTGCTGCCAGATCGCGTGCGTCGCCATGCGCCCGCGCGGCGTGCGCTGCAGGTAGCCCTGCTGGATCAGGTAGGGCTCGATGACGTCCTCGATGGTGTCGGTGGATTCGCCGATCGCCGCCGCGATGTTGTCCAGCCCGACCGGGCCGCCGCCGAACTTCTCCAGCATCGCCGACAGCAGCTTGCGGTCCATGAGGTCGAGGCCGAGGTTGTCGACGTCCAGCATCTTCAGCGCCGCGTCGGCCACCTCGGCGGTGATATGGCCGCCGGCCTTCACCTCGGCATAGTCGCGCACCCGGCGCAGCAGGCGGTTGGCGATGCGCGGCGTGCCGCGCGCGCGGCGGGCGATCTCGAGCGCGCCGGCGTCGTCGATCTCGACGTTGAGCAGGCGCGCCGAGCGCCCGACGATGAAGGCGAGCTCGTCCGCGGTGTAGAACTCCAGCCGCGACACGATCCCGAAGCGGTCGCGCAGCGGGTTGGTCAGCATGCCGGCGCGGGTGGTGGCGCCGACCAGCGTGAAGGGGGGCAGGTCGAGCTTGACCGAGCGCGCCGCCGGCCCCTCGCCGATCATGATGTCGATCTGGAAGTCCTCCAGCGCCGGGTAGAGGATCTCCTCCACCACCGGCGACAGGCGGTGGATCTCGTCGATGAACAGCACGTCGTGCGGCTCGAGGTTGGTGAGCAGCGCGGCGAGGTCGCCGGCGCGCTCCAGCACCGGGCCGGAGGTCTGGCGCAGGTTCACCCCCATCTCGGCGGCGACGATGTGTGCCAGCGTGGTCTTGCCCAGCCCCGGCGGGCCGAACAGCAGCACGTGGTCGAGCGCCTCGCTGCGATTGCGCGCGGCCTGGATGAAGATCTCGAGCTGCTCGCGGATCTTGGCCTGGCCGACGTATTCGGCGAGGCGCTTGGGGCGCAGCGCGCGCTCGATCGCGTCTTCCTGGCGGTCGGCGGGGGCGGCGGAGATCAGGCGCTCGGCAGGGGCGGCGGCCTTGAGCTTGTCGGTTTCGATCATGTCTGCGGCTCAGCCTCCGTTCAGCCCTTCGACAGCGCCTTCAACGCCTGGCGGATGCCGTCCGACACGCCGACGTCCTCGGCCAGGCCCTTCATCGCCGCGAGCGCCTCGCGCTCGTTGTAGCCGAGCGCGAGCAGCGCGTTGAGAATGTCGCTCTTCGCATCCGGGGCGGCGCCCGGTGCCGCGGCCAGGCGTACGCCCGCCATGTTGGGCAACCCCTTGCCGAGCTTGTCGCGCAGTTCCAGCAGCAGGCGCTCGGCGGTCTTCTTGCCGATGCCGGGGATCTTCACCAGACGCCCGGCCTCCTGCAGCGCCACCGCCTGGGCGAGGTCATTGACCGACAGGCCGGACAGCACCGCCAGCGCCATGCGCGCGCCCACGCCCGACACCTTGAGCAGCTGGCGGAAGGTGACGCGCTCCTCGTCGGTCGCGAAGCCGAACAGGAAGTGGCCGTCCTCGCGCACCACGAAGTGCGTGTGCAGGCTCACCGCGCCGCCGGTCGCGGGCAGGTTGTAGAAGGTGCTCATCGGCACGTCGATCTCGTAGCCGACGCCGTGCACGTCGACGAGGATCTGCGGCGGGTTCTTTTCCAGCAGGGTGCCGGTGATGCGTCCGATCATGGGGCGGGTAGGTGCGGAAAATGCGGATGTGCAAGTCTATCAGGCCGCACGCATGCGGCCTGCGGTTTCATACAGCAGCGGCGCCGACGGGCGGCGCGAGGCGCGGGCTGGCTGGGGTAGAATCGGCGGCCTTCGCGCGTGGCGCGGCGCTCGCGCGTCGGCGTGGCGTGCGGCAAAGAGACCAATCGAGGAGACCCCCATGCTGCAGATGAAGAAGCTGTCCGTCGCGCTCGCCCTGTGCGGCGCTGCCGCCCTCAATGCCCACGCCGCCGACATCAAGGTCGGCATCGCGCTCGACCTCTCCGGGCCGTTCTCCGCGCTCGGAGCCGAGGCGCGCGACGGCTTCGAGCTGGCGATCGAGAAGCTCGGCGGCAAGCTCGGCGGCCAGCCGGCGGAGTTCATCCGCAACGACTTCGGCGGCAACCCCGAGCAGGCCAACCAGCTCGTCGCCCGCTTCCTGCAGCGCGACGGCATCGACTTCTTCACCGGCCCGATCGGCTCCAACGCCGCGCTCGCGGTCGGTCCCGCGTTGTTCGCCGCCAAGGTGCCCTACCTGTCGGCCAACCCGGGCCCGAGCGCCTACGCCGGCGAGAAGTGCAACCCGTACTTCTTCGCCCAGTACCAGAACGACACCTACGACGAGGCCGCCGGCAAGGTTGCCAACGAGAAGGGCTACCGGAACGTCGTGCTGATCGCGCCCAACTACCCGGCGGGCAAGGACCACCTCAATGGCTTCAAGCGCCTGTACAAGGGCGCGGTGAAGGACGAGATCTACACCAAGCTCGGCCAGATCGACTACGCCGCCGAGATCGCGCAGATCCGCGCCGCCAAGCCGGACGCGGTGTTCTTCTTCCTGCCCGGCGCGATGGGCATCAACTTCGTCAAGCAGTTCGTCGGCGGCGGGCTGAAGGAAGTCCCGCTGATCGCCCCCGGCTTCTCCGCCGACGAGGACGTGATCCAGGCGGTGGGCGAGCCGATGCTCGGCGTGCTCAACACCGCGCATTGGACGCACGACCTGCAGAACCCCGCCAACACCGAGTTCGTCGCCGCCTTCCGCCAGAAGTACGCCGGACGCTACCCGTCGGTGTATGCGGCGATGGCCTACGACACCCTGATGGCGATGGATGCGGCCGTGCGCGATGTCGGTGGCAAGATCGAGGACCGTGAGGCGGTGCTGAAGGCGTTGAAGAACCCGAGCTTCAAGTCGCTGCGCGGCGAGTTCCAGTACGGCGCCAACAACTTCCCGGTGCAGAACTACTACCTGCGCGAGGTCGGCAAGGATGCCGAGGGCCGCATCACCAACAAGCTGGTCGGCATGACGCTGGAGAAGCACCAGGACGCCTATGTCGGCGCCTGCAAGATGTGAGGACGCCGGGGTATGGGCGCTGGTTGCCCTGAACTCCGGATAAGCCGATGGATGCCATCTTCGTTTTCGAGCAACTGCTCAACGGCCTGGGCTACGGGCTCATGCTGTTCCTGATCGCTGCCGGGCTCACGCTCGTGTTCGGCATCATGGACACCATGAACCTCGCCCACGGCTCGCTCTACATGGCCGGCGCCTACGTCGCCGCGCGCGTGCATGAGGCGAGCGGGGCGTTCGCGCTCGCGGTGGCGGTCGCGGTGGGGGTGACGGTGGCGATCGCGGCGGTCGTGGAATTCGTCGTCATCCGCCGGCTGTACCGGCGCGACCACCTCGTCCAGGTGCTCGCCACGTTCGGCATCATCCTGATCGCCGACGACGCGGTGAAGGCGATCTGGGGCGTGGCGCCGCTGCTCGCCTCGACCCCGGCGGCGCTGGCCGGGCCGGTCGATCTCTTCCAGGGCCTGCCCTATCCGTCCTACCGCCTGCTGCTGATCGGCGCCGGGCTGGCGGTGGCGCTCGGGCTCTACCTGCTGGTGAACAAGACCCGCATCGGCATGCTGGTGCGCGCCGGCGCCTCGAACCGGCAGATGGCGGAGCACATGGGCGTGCGCGTGGGCGGGGTGTTCGCCTTCGTGTTCGCCCTCGGCGCGGCGCTCGCGGCGCTGGCCGGGGCGCTGATGGCGCCGATCAGCGCGGTGCAGATCGGCATGGGCGAGGCGATCCTGATCCCGGCGCTGGTGGTGATCGTGATCGGCGGCATCGGCTCGGTGCGCGGCGCCTTCGTGGCCGCGCTGCTGGTGGGGATGGTCGATACCGCCGGGCGCGCCTTCCTGCCACCTGCGCTGCGCGCGGTGCTGCCGCCCTCGGTCGCGGCCGACCTCGGCCCGGCGCTGGCGGGGATCGCCATGTACGTGCTGATGGCGGCGGTGCTGACGCTGAAACCCGCGGGGCTGTTCCCCGCACGGGGATGAGGGCGGCGATGCTGGAGCCGACTTCGCAGGGGGCTTCCTCCGCGCCCGGCGCCGCTGCGGCGGTCACGCACGCGCGTTTTCCGGGCCTCGCACGCCGCCTGCCCTGGCTGGTGTTGGCCCTGCTGGCCGCCTTCCCGCTGCTCGCGCCGGCCTTCGGGCTGGAGTACTACGTCGGCTTCGTGCGCCGGGTGCTGATCGTGGCGATCGCGGCGACCAGCCTCAACTTCATCCTCGGTTACGGCGGCATGGCGGCGCTCGGCCACGCGGGCTTCATCGGCGTGGGCGCCTACACCGTGGTGGCGCTGGTCGAGGCCGGCTTCTCGTCGGCCTGGCTGGCGTGGGGCAGCGCGGCGCTGGTCGCCGGGCTGGCCGCGGCGGCGATCGGCGCGGTGTCGCTGCGTACGCGCGGGGTGTACTTCATCATGATCACGCTCGCCTTCGCGCAGATGCTGTACTACCTCGCGGTGTCGCTGCGCACCTGGGGCGGCGACGACGGCTACGGGCTCTATACCCCGCTGGAGCTGGGCGCTTGGCTGGACGGCGCGCATGCGCAGGTCTTCTACTGGGTGGTGCTGGTGATCGCCGCGGCGGTGTTCGCGCTCTTCAGTCGCGTCGCACACTCGCGCTACGGCCACGCGCTGCGCGGCATCCGCGACAACGAGATGCGCATGGTGGCGCTCGGCTACCCGGTGTATGGACTGAAACTCGCCGGCTTCGTCGCCGCCGGTGCGGTGGCGGGGCTGGCCGGCGGTCTGCTCGCCAGCCACAACGCCTTCGTCAGCCCGTCGATCATGCACTGGACGCAGTCGGCGCTGCTGCTGGTGATGGTGATGCTCGGCGGCGCCGGCCGGCGCTGGGGCGCGCCGCTGGGCGTGGCGCTGTGGCTGACGCTGGAGGAGGTGCTGAAGCTGTACACCGACTACTGGCACTGGCCGCTCGGGCTGCTCCTGCTGCTGGTGGTGTTCCACGCGCCGCAGGGCGTGGCGGCGCTGCTCGAGCGCCGCGGCGGCAGGGAGGGCGCGCGATGAGCCTGTTCAGGGCCGAGGGCCTGGTCAAGCGCTTCGGCGGCCTGCTCGCCACCGATCACGTGGACCTCGCCGTCGAGGCGGGCGAGATCCATGCGCTGATCGGACCCAACGGCGCCGGCAAGTCCACCCTGGTCAACCTGATCTCCGGCCTGCTGCCGGCGGACGCAGGGCACATCGTGCTCGACGGCGTCGACCTGACCGCGCTGGCGCCGCATGCGCGCACCCGCGCCGGCCTGGCGCGCTGCTTCCAGATCACCAGCGTGTTCCGCAACGACAGCGTGCGCGACAACCTGCTGCTCGCGGTGCAGGCGCAGGGTGGGTCGAGCTTCCGCTGCCTCTCGCGCCGCGACGCCGAGCGCGCGCTGCAGGACCGTGCCGAGGCGCTGGCGCAGCGCACCGGCCTCACCGAGGTGCTCGAGCGCAACGCCGGCACGCTGCCGCACGGCGTGCAGAAGCGGCTCGACCTCGCGCTCGCGCTCGCCGTGCGGCCGAAGCTGCTGCTGCTCGACGAGCCCATGGCCGGCATGGGGCCGGAGGATTCGCAGCAGATGGTGGACCTGATCCGCAGCCTGCGCAGGGAGACCGCGATCCTGCTCATCGAGCACGACATGGACGCGGTCTTCCAGCTCGCCGACCGCATCTCGGTGCTGGTGTACGGCAAGGTGCTGACCTCGGGCGACGCCGCCCACGTCAAGGGGCACGCCGAGGTGCAGGCGGTGTATCTGGGTACCGAGGTGGCGACATGAACGCGCCGCTGCTGCGCTGCCGGGGCCTCGAGGCCGGTTATGGCGCCAGCCGGGTGCTGTTCGGACTTGACTTCGACATCCGCGCCGGCGAGGTCGTCGCGCTGCTCGGGCGCAACGGCATGGGCAAGAGCACCACGATCCGCACGATCGTCGGCGGCCTGCGCCCGCAGCGCGGCGAGATCGTCTTCGACGGCCGCCCGATCCACGCCGAGCGCGCCGACGCCATCGCCCGCCTCGGCGTGGCCATCGTGCCCGAGGGCCGGCAGTGCTTCCCCAACCTCACGGTGCACGAACACCTGGTCGCCTTCGCCGCGCGCCGCAACGGCGTCGCCGAACCGTGGACGCCGGCGCGGCTCTACGCGCTCTTCCCGCGCCTGGGCGAGCGCGCCGGACACCTCGGCAACCAGCTCTCCGGCGGCGAGCAGCAGATGCTCGCGATCGCGCGCGCGCTGTCGACCAACCCGCGCCTGCTGATCCTCGACGAGGCCACCGAGGGCCTCGCCCCGGTGATCCGCGAGGAGATCTGGCACTGCCTCGCGCTGCTCAAGGCGGAGGGGCAGACCACGCTGGTGGTGGATAAATACGTCGACAAGCTGCTGCCGCTGGCCGACCGCAACCTGATCCTCGAGCGCGGGCGCATCGCCTGGCAGGGCAGCTCGGCCGAGCTCGACGCGCGGCGCGAGCTGTGGGGGCGCTACCTGGGGGTGTGAGCGGGGCCTGCGGGTTCTCGCCCCAGGGCGGCCGTGGGGCGCGCGGCGGTGCCGGGCGGGCGCGTTTCAGGGCGCCTCGGCGTCGGCGTACACCTCGTCCAGCGTGATCTCCACATCCAGGCAGTCGAGCCGGAAGGCGCCCTCGGTGCAGGTCTCGTAGCGCACCGGGTCGCCGAAGCGGTAGATCTCCACCGAGCGCTTGTCCGGGTCGACGAGCAGGTATTCACGCAGCGAGGGGATGGCCTGGTAGGCGAAGAGCTTCTCGCGGCGGTCGATGCGTTCGGTGCTCGGCGACAGCACCTCCACCAGCAGGCAGGGGCTGCGGCGGTAATAGGTCTCGCGGTCGTCGGGCGCGCAGGCCAGCACCAGGTCGGGGTAATAGAAATAGGTCTGGCCGGTGTGCTCGACCCGGACCTTCATGTCGGCGATGAAGAGCTGGCAGCCCTTGCGGCGCGCGTGCGGTCCGATCGCGAGGCCGAGGCTGGTGACGACCAGGCCATGCCTCGCGCTGGCGCCGCCCATCGCCACTACCTCGCCGTCGAGGTATTCATGCTTGATGTCGGTCAGGGTCTCGCCTTCGAGGTAGTCCTCGACGCGGATCGGGGCGGGGCGTGCCAGGGCGTTGCTCATGAGGGCCTCCGTTGCGGCAGGTGGGGCGGCAGATCGCCAGCAAATGATACGGCGACAGTCCGCGTGTCGGCCAGCGCGCCCGGCGGCGCGCGACGCCGGCCCGACGGGCGCTGCGGGCGGGCGCCCCGCCGCGCCTACAGCAGCACGATGTCGTACTGCTCCTGGGTGTAGCTGCCCTCGGCGTGCAGCGAGACCTTCTTGCCGATGAAGTCCGACAGCATCGCCAGCGACTGGCTTTCCTCGTCGAGGAAGAGGTCGATGACGTTGGGCGCGGCGAGCACGCGGAACTCCCTGGCGTTGAACTGGCGCGCCTCGCGCAGCAGCTCGCGCAGGATCTCGTAGCACACCGTGCGCGCGGTCTTCACCTCGCCGCGGCCGCTGCAGGTGGGGCAGGGCTCGCACAGCAGGTGGGCGAGCGACTCGCGGGTGCGCTTTCGCGTCATCTCCACCAGGCCGAGCGCGGTGAAGCCGTTGATGCTCATCTTGGTGTGGTCGCGCGACAGTGCCTTGCGGAACTCCTCCAGCACCATCTCGCGATGCTCGACGTTCTCCATGTCGATGAAGTCGATGATGATGATGCCGCCGAGGTTGCGCAGGCGCAGCTGGCGGGCGATCGCCTGGCTGGCCTCGAGGTTGGTCTTGAAGATGGTGTCGTCGAAGTTGCGCGCGCCGACGAAGCCGCCGGTGTTGACGTCGACCGTGGTCATCGCCTCGGTCTGGTCGATGATCAGGTAGCCGCCGGACTTGAGATCCACCCGGCGGGCGAGCGCCTTCTGGATTTCCTCCTCGACGCTGTAGAGCTCGAAGAGCGGGCGCTCGCCGCTGTAGTGCTCGAGCAGCGGCAGCACCTGGGGCGTGTACTCCGCGGCGAAGGCGGAGAGCCTCTGGAAGTTCTCCCGCGAGTCGACGCGGATGCGCGAGGTCTCGTCGGTGACGAGGTCGCGCAGGGTGCGCTGGCCCAGCCCGAGGTCCTCGTGCAGCAGCTTCGGCGGGAAGAGGCCGACCGTCGAGCCGGAGATCTCGCGCCACAGCTTGCGCAGGTAGGCGATGTCGGCGGCGAGCTCGGCATCGGTGGCGGATTCGGCCATCGTGCGCACGATGAAGCCGCCCGATTCTTCCTCGGGCACCAGCGCCACCAGCCGGCTGCGCAGGGCCTCCCGCCCGGCCTCGTCCTCGATGCGCTGGGAGATGCCGATGTGCTTTTCCTGCGGCAGGTAGACGAGCAGGCGGCCGGCGAGGCTGACCTGGGTGGACAGGCGGGCGCCCTTGGTGCCGATCGGATCCTTGAGCACCTGCACCATCAGGCTCTGGCCCTCGGTGAGGATCTTCTCGATCGGGCGCGCGCCCTCGCCGTTCTGGCGGTCGCTCCAGATGTCGGCCACGTGCAGGAAGGCGGTGCGCTCGAGGCCGATGTCGATGAAGGCCGACTGCATGCCGGGCAGCACGCGCACGACCTTGCCGAGGTAGAGGTTGCCGACGATGCCGCGGCTCGCGGTGCGCTCGACGTGCAGCTCCTGCACCACGCCCTGTTCGACGACCGCGACGCGGGTCTCCTGCGGGGTGAAGTTGATGAGGAATTCGATGCTCATGGACGGGGGGTGCTCACAGGACGGGGTGGCCGAAGATCTCGAGCAGCGCGGCGGTCTCGAACAGCGGCAGGCCCATGATCCCCGAGTAGCTGCCGCGGATCTCCTCGACGAAGATCGCGGCGTGGCCCTGGATGCCGTAGGCGCCGGCCTTGTCGAAGGGCTCTCCGGTGGCGATGTAGCGGCGGATGTCGTGTTCGCTCAGTCGGCGGAAGGCGACCTCGCTGACCGACAGCCTGCTGCGCGTGCGCTCGCCGTCGCTCATCGCGATCGCGGTCAGCACGCGGTGGCGGCGGCCGGACAGGCGTTCGAGGATGGCTTGGGCTTCGGCGGCATCGCGCGGCTTGCCGACGATCTCTCCGTCGACCTCCAGCGTGGTGTCGGCGGAGAGCACCGGCCGCGGCAGCAGCTTGCGCCACAGCACCCTGCGCGTACCAGCCTGCGCCTTGGATAGCGCGAGGCGTTCGACGTAGCGTTCGACCGCCTCGTCGGGCAGCGGGGTCTCGTCGACATCGGCATCCTCGCCGCGCTCGCCGGTGCGGAAGGTGAGCACGTCGAAATTGACCCCGATCTGCCGCAGAAGGTCGCGGCGACGGGGGCTCTTGGAGGCGAGATAGATGCGCGGCGTGGGATTCATGGCATGACGTTCCGCAGGGGCCGTTGCGCCGGTCGGCGCCGGTCGGGCTCGGGTGGCGCGATTCTAACGGGTTTCACCATCGACCACCCGCCGCGGCCGTGCCGATCGTTCGACCGCCGTGCGTCCATCGACCGCCGCGTTCGCGGCTTGCGCCGCTCCTACATTGCACCGAACCGTGATGCCTCCTACTCGCGGTGGTAGGGATGGTTCTTGAGCACCGTCCACGCGCGGTACAGGGCTTCGGCCAGCAGCGGGCGCACCAGGGCGTGGGGGAGGGTGAGGCTGGAAAGGCGGATGGCCTCGTGGGCGCTCGCCTTGAACGCGGGGGCGAGACCGTCGGGGCCGCCGACGATCAGCGCGACGTCGTCGCCCTCACCCTGCCAGGACTCCAGCTTGCGCGCGAGCGCCACGGTGGTGAGGTCGGCGCCGCGCTCGTCGAGGATCACCCGCCGGCAACGCGGCGGCAGGGCGGCCTCGATGCGCGCGGCCTCGGCCGCCATCATCGCCTCGACCGTCTTGCCGCCGCTGCGCGGCTCGGCCTTGACCTCGACGAGCTGCAGCGGGAGTTCGCGCGGCATGCGGCGGGCGAACTCGTCGAAGCCGGCCTGCACCCAGGCGGGCATGCGGTGGCCGACAGCGACGATGAGCAGTTTCATGGTGGAGCCAGCAAGCATTCGCGGACGAGCATACGTCGCAACGCGCGAGCGTCACCCGCGCCATGCGCAGGCGGTCGCGCGCGCGGGCGGCTGCCCGTCAGGCCGCGTTGCGCCGGCTGGACGGCGGGGTGTTCCAGAGTTCCTCGAGCTTGTAGTGCGCGCGCACCGCGGGCTGCATGACGTGCACCACGATGTTGCCGAGGTCGACCAGCACCCACTCGCCGGTCTCCTGGCCTTCGGTGCCGATGATCTCGCCGCCGGCTTCCTTGACCTTGTCCTGCACGTTCTGCGCGAGCGCGCGGGTCTGGCGGCCGGATTCGGCGCTGGCCACGACGATGCGGTCGAAGAGCGGGGTGTGCTTCGATGTGTCGATGACTTCGATGTCGCGTGCCTTGATGTCTTCGAGGGCGGCGACGACGATCTTTTCGAGGGTGGGGGTGTCCATTCGGGTCCTGTGTGGGCCGGCGCGGTGTGCTCAGCGGTAGAGATGGTGCGCGGCAATATAGTCGAGAACCGATTCGGGCAGCAAATAACGGGCGCTGTGACCGTTGCGCACGAGATCGCGGATCAGCGAGGCGGAGATCGCCAGCGGGGTCATGTCGAAGGGGACAACGCGGCCCGCGGGCGTATGGCGCAGCTCGGCGGGGTCGGCGGTGTGGCGGCCCGCGCAGGCAGCGTCGAGCTCGGGCGACAGGGTGGCGGGCCAGCGCCGGCCATGGGGGGCGTAGCCGGGGCGGTTGGCGACCGCGATGTGAGCGAGCACGAACAGATCGGTCCACCGGTGCCAGGTCGGCAGGCCGGCGAAGGCGTCGGCGCCGAGGATCAGCACCAGCGGCCGCTGCGGGCCGATCTCGGCGCGCAGGCGCTCGAGGGTGGGCACGGTGTAGCTCTTGTGCCGGGCGCGCACCTCGCCGTCGTCCACGCTGAAGCCGGGGTTGCCCGCGGCGGCGAGCCGCGCCATCGCGAGGCGGTCCTCGGCGGTGCTGCCGGGCTCGCCGCGGTGCGGAGGCTGGCCGGCGGGGATGAGGCGCACGCCGCCGAGGCCGAGCGCCTCGCGCGCTTCCTCGGCAAGGCGCAGGTGGCCGGTGTGGATGGGGTCGAAGGTGCCGCCGAGCACGCCGAGCGGAGCCGCGGCCGAGGTCTCGACGTCCGCTCCGCGCATGGAGGGCGCGAGCTCAGTCGCCATCGCGTGCGTCGCCCTGGACGTCGGGGCTGTGCGCCGGATTGCTCTCGGGCAGGCCGAACACGTCGCGGGTGGCGGTGTAGAAGCTCGCGAACACGATCGGCAGCACGACCAGCGGCACCGGCAGCGCAGCCAGGCTGCCGAGCGTGGGGGAGAGCAGGCCGAGCACCGCGACCACCAGGCCGGGCAGCAGGCCGGCGAAGATCGCCAGCCCGAGCGCGTAGGCGACGAAGGGCCGCCAGTTGCGCAGGCAGGCGTAGAAGCTGAAGAACATCGCCTTGGGGGCGGGCAGCTTCCACCAGCCGGCGAGCGCGGGCGCGAACCAGTAGGCCATCATCACCGGCGTGCTCAGCACCAGGCCGACGAGCAGGGTGAAGCCGAGCGAGGAGTCGGCCGCGGCCGGCGTGTCCATGTCCTCGCCGCGCATCACCGCCGCCAGGCTGCCGTCGTCGATCAGCATCACCAGCAGGAGCACCACCAGGGTGGCCGCCAGATAGAGGCCGCCGACCACCACCAGGCCCTGCAGGTTGGACTTGAAGCCGGAGAAGAGCACGTCGGGACCGGTCTTGCGGCCGGAGTCGACCGCGCGGCAGGCGTTGAGCACACCGACCGAGAGCGCGGGCATCAGCAACGAGGCGACGAGCTGGCCGAGCAGCGGCACCAGGCTGATGACGATGATCGAGAGCAGGTAGCCGAAGGTGGCGAAGGTCAGCAGCGCCGGGTTGCGCCGCCACAGCTGCAGGCCTTCGCGCAGCCAGGCCCAGCCGCGCGGCATGGGGAGTTGTCGTGCTTGCATTGGTTTCCAGGGGTCAGGGTTTGGGCGGCGTGTCCGCCGGGGTGTCTTCCGGGGCCGGCAGCAGCAGCGGCGAGAAGGTCTCCTTCCACGCCGCGTAGAGCGCGCCCGCGATTACCGGCACCAGCACCAGCATGCCCAGCCCGGCCGGGATCATCGCCACCCACACCAGCACGTAGAGCAGCGCGGCGAGCACGACGAAGGCGAGCAGGTTGTGGAAGCAGGCGCGCGCGGACAGCCTCATCGCATCCAGCGGCGCGACCTCGTGCAGCATCACCAGCGCCGGGGCGAACCACAGCGCCATCATCAGCAGGGCCCACAGCACGGTGAACACCACCACGCCGAGCATCATGCCGCCAGCGGCGACGCCCGCTCCGGCGATCGCGCCGAGCGCGCCCGCGGCCGCGCCGGTGAGCATCGCGCTGCCGCCGATCGCCGCCGCGGCGAGTGCCGCGAGCAGCAGGCCGAGCAGGTGGAAGAGGCCGACCAGCAGCAGGTTGCCGGCGTGCTGGCGCAGGCCGTCGAAGAGCTGGCCGACGTGCAGGGGGTCGCCGCGGTCGAGCGCGCGCGCGCCGGAGAGCATGCCGGCGACCAGCACCGGCAGGGTCACCGGTGCCGCCGCCCAGCCGAGGAAGGGCACCATGCCGAGCGCGGCGAGGATCACGAAGAAAATCAGCGCCTGCAGCGCCCACACCAGCGGCGCCCGCATGAAGGTCCGCCAGCCGGCGGCGAGCCAGTCGAGGGCGTGGCCGGGCACCACGTCGCCCGGAGCGGGCGGCGGGGGATGCGGGCGGCGGGGCGGGGTGTCGATCATCGGCGTCGGTCCGGGCGGGGCGTGCGGGGAGCCGTCAGCGCGGCAGGGGCGGTACCGCCGCGATGCGCAGGCGCAGGATGTCGCGGTACTCGTTCGGGTTCTTGACCAGCACCATCTCGCCGGCACGCGGGAGGTGGAAGTCGGCCGCGCGCGACATCCAGAAGCGCAGCGCGGCGGCGCGCAGCATGGCCGGCCAGGCTGCGTGCTCGGTGTCGGTGAAGGGGCGCTCGGCGTGGTAGGCGTCGAGCAGCGCGGCGGCGCGCGCACCATCGAGGCCGCCGTCGGGTGTCGAGCACCAGTCGTTCACGGTGACCGCGACGTCGAACAGCAGCGCATCGTAGCCGGCGAAGTAGAAGTCGATGACGCCGCCGATGCGGACATCGCCGTCGGCGTCGGTGTCCCACAACACGTTGTCGCGGAAGAGGTCGGCGTGGATCGCGCCGGCGGGCAGGGCGGCGACGTCGATCGTGGCCTGGAAGGCGAGCTCGGCGTCGAGCAGGGCCTGTTCGTCGGCGGGCAGGAAGGGCCGCACCACCTGCGCGGTGGCGGCGCGCCAGGCGGCGCCGCGCGGGTTCTCCTGGCGGCGGCCGTAGGACTGGCCGGCCAGGTGCAGGCCGGCGAGCATGGCGCCGACCTTCTCGCAGTGCGGCAGGCCGGGGTTCATCTCCGAGCTGCCCGACAGCCGCACCACCAGCGCGGCGGGGCGCTCCTGCAGGGTGCCGAGGTATTCGTTGTGGCGGTTGGCGATCGGGCCTGGGACCGGCAGGCCGTGGCGCGCGAGGTGGGCCATCAGGTGCAGGTAGTAGGGCAGCTCGGCGCGCGGGATGCCTTCGAAGAGCGTGAGCACGTAGCGCCCGAGCGTGGTGGTGACGAAGAAGTTGCTGTTCTGCACACCGGCCGAGATGCCCTTGAGTTCCACCAGGCGGCCGACGGCGTAGTCCTTGAGCCAGTCGGCGAGCACGGATTCGGGAACGGGGGTGAAGACGGACATGCGGACTCCGGGTGAGGCGGTTGGGTAGGGTCAGGCGGCCTGGATGGCCGGCATGGCGCCGCGGGCGGTGGCCTCGCGGGTGACGGCGTAGGCCACGGTCGCGGCGGATGCGGGCCGCTCGTTCGCGGCAGGCGCCGGCTCCGCCGAATCCTTCACCACCTGCCAGGCGGCGAGCTTGGCTTCCAGGCCGCGTGCGGCGTGTGCCGGGCTGGTCGAGGGCAGGCGGGCGAACCGCAGCGCCGGCAGCACGATGCTGCCGCGCACGTGGCGGCGGAACGCGGTCTCGGCGGCGGTGCCGTTGAAGAAGACGTGGCCGATGCCGGGGCAGGCGGCGAAGAGACCGGCGAAGTCGTTGGCCTCGATGCTGGCGGGTGCGATCGCGCTGTCCAGGCTGCCGGCGCGCTCGCAGCAGCCGATGACGTCCCACAGCGCGACGCCTGCGGATACGAGGCCTTCGAGTCGTTGCGCGTAGGGGAGTTCCGGTCCGGCGCCGAAGAGCGCGCCCATGATCGGCCAGAAGGCGTTGCGCGGGTGCGCATAATACTGCGCGGCGGCGAGCGAGGCCGTGCCCGGCATGCTGCCGAGCACCAGCACGCGCGCGTCGGCGCGGAAAAGCGGGGCAAAGCTGCGCACCAGCGGTGCGGCGGTCGTTCTCACCAGGACTTGATCACCCACATCGGCACGGCGAGGTCGGGTGTGCCGTCGTGGCGCACCATCTGGCCGTTGCCTTCCTTGTCGACCAGATAGTAGGGCACCCCGTGCGGCGGCGTGACCTTGACCATGTAGAGCTTGCCGCGCACGCGGTACTCGGTGACGGTGTCCTCGCCGCGCTTGACGATGGTCACCTCGGGCTCGTCGGCCGCGCCCTCGGCGGGCATCGGCGGCGGCTCGGGAATCGGCTCGAGGTTCGCGGGCTGCTGGGCGAAGGCGGGTGCGGCAGCGGCCAGCAACAGGGCGATCAGGGTGCGGCGCATGGTGTTCTCCGGAAGTTGCTGCAATTCTAGCCGGGGTCGGGGGGTCAGGTCTTTCATTTGCTCATTGCAGGGCCTGGCCCGCCGTCTGGTTCGAAGGTCTTCGGGCTCGTTCGGGGGCGTTCGAATGAGCAAATGAAAGACCTGACCCCGCTCAAAGATTCAGCATCATCTCCCGCTCCGCCGGCAGGGGCTGGAAGCCGCGGCGTTCGTAGTGCTTGAAGATGGCCTCGACCACCTCCTCGGGCTCGTCGATCACCTGCACCAGGTCGAGGTCTTCCGCGTTGATCATGCCTTCGGCCACCAGGCGTTCGCGCAGCCAGTCGAGCAGGCCCTGCCAGAACGGGCGGTGCACCAGGATGATCGGGATCTTGCGGCTCTTCTTGGTCTGGATCAGCGTCATCGCCTCGAGCAACTCGTCCAGCGTGCCGAAGCCGCCCGGCATCACCACGTAGGCGGTGGCGAACTTCACGAACATGAACTTGCGCGCGAAGAAGTGCTGGAAGGTCTGCGAGATGTCCTGGTAGGGGTTGGCGGCCTGCTCCAGAGGAAGCTGGATGTTGAGTCCCACCGAGGGGCTCTTGCCGAAGAAGGCGCCCTTGTTGGCCGCCTCCATGATGCCGGGACCGCCGCCGGAGATCACCGCGAAGCCGGAGTCCGAGAGCAGGCGGGCGATCCTTTCGGTGAGCATGTAGTACATGTGGTCCGGCGGCGTGCGTGCGCTGCCGAAGATCGACACCGCCGGCCGGATCGCGGCCAGGCGTTCGGTCGCCTCCACGAACTCTGCCATAATTCCGAAGATCCGCCAGGATTCGCGCGCGTTGAAGCGTGGTGCGGTGCCGTCTGGCACGCTGCGGGGAAGTTTGTCTTTCGCGGTCATCTTGTTGTTCTCTAGGATTCGGAATGCCCACCCTGCTGCTCGTAGACGGTTCCAGCTATCTGTATCGCGCCTTCCATGCCCTGCCCGACCTGCGCAATTCGCAAGGCGAGCCGACGGGCGCGATCCGGGGGGTGCTGTCGATGCTAAGGCGGCTGGAAAGCGACTACAAGGCAGAATTTCGCGCCTGCGTCTTCGACGCCAAGGGCAAGACCTTCCGCGACGACTGGTATCCCGAATACAAGTCGCACCGCCCGCCGATGCCCGACGACCTGCGCGCGCAGATCGCGCCGCTGCACGAGGCGGTGCAGGCCGAAGGCTGGCCGCTGCTGTCGGTGGAGGGGGTGGAGGCCGACGACGTCATCGGCACGCTCACCCGCCAGGCGCTCGAGCGCGGCTGGGAGGTGGTGATCTCGACCGGCGACAAGGACCTCACCCAGCTCGTGCGCCCCGGTGTGCGCTGGGTCAACACCATGAACGAGGAGGTGCTGGACGAGGCCGGGGTCGAGGCCAAGTTCGGCGTGCCGCCCGAGCGCATCGTCGACTACCTCGCGCTGGTCGGCGACACGGTGGACAACGTGCCGGGCGTGGAGAAGTGCGGGCCCAAGACCGCGGTGAAGTGGCTGACCGAGTACGGCACCCTCGACAACCTGGTCGCCAACGCCGACAAGGTGGGCGGAAAGGTGGGCGAGAACCTGCGCCGACACCTGGAGTTCCTGCCGCTCGGCAAGAAGCTGGTGACGGTGGCGACCGACGTCGAGCTGCCGGTGGGGCTGGACGCGCTGCCCGCGCGCGCGGACGACAAGGCGGCGCTGCGGTCGCTGTACGAGCGCTTCGAGTTCAAGGGGTGGCTGAAGGACCTGGATAGCGGCGCGGAGAGTGTCGCCGCCTCGAAGGCAGCGACCGAGGCGCGCCGGTTCGGGTCAACGCGGGATGCTAGCGCGTTCGCGGCTTCCGCCGCTCCTACATGGGAAGGAATTAGGGGGCAGAGCCCGATTTCCGGGGCCTCCGGACCAGGGGGTGCGTCCGCGGTGACCGCGGATGAGCAAATGAAAGACCTGACCCCGGTCCATCTCTCCATCCTCGACTGGCCCACCTTCGACGTCTGGCTGGGAAAGATCTCCGCCGCCGAGCTCACCGCCTTCGACACCGAGACCACCAGCCTCGACCCGATGGCGGCGAAGCTGGTCGGGATGTCGTTCGCGGTCGAGCCGGGCGAGGCCGCCTACCTGCCGCTGGCGCACCGCGGTACGGACGTGCCGGCGCAACTGCCCTTGGCCGAGGTGCTGGAGAAGCTCCGCCCCTGGCTGGAGTCGGACCAGCACGCCAAGCTCGGCCAGAACCTCAAGTACGACGCCCACGTGCTCGCCAACCACGGCATCGTGCTGCGCGGCATCGTGCACGACACCCTGCTCGAATCCTACGTGCTCGAGAGCGACAAGCCGCACGACATGGATTCGCTCGCCAAGCGCCACCTGGGCCTCGCGACGATCCCCTACACGGACGTGTGCGGAAAGGGCGCCAAGCAGATCGGCTTCGACGAGGTGGACGTCGCGCGCGCCACCGAGTACGCCGCCGAGGACGCGGACGTCACCCTGCGCCTGCATCGCCACCTGTTCCCGCAGCTCCAGGCCCTGCCGCAGCTCGATGCGCTCTACCGCGAGCTCGAGATGCCGGTGCTCGGCGTGCTGCAGCGCATGGAGCGCACCGGGGTGCTGATCGACCCCTTCCTGCTCAGCCAGCACTCCGAGGAGCTCGGCCGCCGCCTGCATGCGCTCGAAGGCGAGGCGCACACGCTCGCGGGCCAGCCCTTCAACCTCGGCTCGCCCAAGCAGCTCGGCGAGATCCTCTTCGGCAAGCTCGGCCTGCCCGTGGTCAAGAAGACCGCCACCGGCCAGCCCTCCACCGACGAGGAGGTGCTGGAGAAGCTCGCCGAGGACTACCCGCTCCCCAAGTTGCTGCTCGAGCATCGTAGCCTTTCCAAGCTGAAGAGCACCTACGCCGACAAGCTGCCGCGCATGGTCGACCCCAGGACCGGCCGGGTGCACACCAGCTTCTCGCAGGCCACCGCCGTCACCGGCCGGCTGTCGAGTTCCGAGCCCAACCTGCAGAACATCCCGATCCGCACGCCCGAAGGCCGTCGCATCCGCGCCGCCTTCATCGCGCCGCGCGAGCACCTCATCGTCTCGGCCGACTACTCGCAGATCGAGCTACGCATCATGGCCCACCTGTCGGACGACGCCCGCCTGCTCGAGGCCTTCGCGAACGGCGAGGACGTGCACCGCGCCACCGCCGGCGAGGTCTTCGGCGTGGCGCC
>ENA-UOUJ01000037-UOUJ01000037.1-activated-sludge-metagenome-genome-assembly--contig:-NODE-37-length-131730-cov-14.848399_pt1 | contig 131730 bp, 129 predicted proteins | sample MGYA00249839_ERZ747224 | MGnify/ENA primary metagenome ERZ747224 (study PRJEB28782, sample SAMN03220277) | activated sludge metagenome | biome: wastewater; feature: sewage sludge; material... | reverse complement strand
CCATGAAGGACGAAATGGCCCACTGGTTGTTGACGATGTTCAGGATCACCGGCGCCCGATAGACGGCGGCGAAGGTCAGGGCCGAATGGAAGTCGCTTTCGGCCGTCGAGCCATCGCCGATCCAGGTGATGGCGATCTTGTCGTCGCCGCGATAGGCGCTGCCCATGGCCCAGCCCACGGCCTGGGGATACTGGGTGCCCAGATTGCCGCTGATGGTGAAGAAGCCGTAGTCCTTGGACGAATACATGATCGGCAGCTGCCGCCCTTTGATCGGGTCGGCGGCGTTCGAGTAGATCTGGTTCATCATCTCAACCAGCGGATAGCCGCGGGCGATCAGCAGACCCTGCTGGCGATAGGTCGGGAAGCCCATGTCCTCGCGCGGCAGCAGCATCCCCTGGGCCACCGCGATCGCCTCTTCGCCGGTGCATTTCATATAGAAGCTGGTCTTGCCCTGGCGGTGGGCGCGATGCATCCGGTCGTCGAAGGCGCGGGTCAGGATCATGGCCTTCAGACCCCGGCGCAGGGTCTCGGGGTCCAGGCGCGGGTTCCAGGGGCCGACGGCCTTGCCCTCGTCGTCCAGCACCCGGATCAGGCCGAAGGCGTGGTCCAGCATGGCATGCGGCGCGGTCGAGACCTCGGGCCGGTCCATGACGCCGGCGGCGTCCATGCGGATGTGGCTGAAGTCCGGCGTGTCGCCCGGCCGGCCCGTGGGTTCGGGCACCCGCAGCGAAAGCGGTTGGGTGTTCTTTTTCATGTCCTGCCGTCCGGTTGATCCGCCAGCGTTTCCTCGTTCCCGCGATCTAGCATGACCTGAAACGGAAGGCTCGCTTGAAATCGTCTTGCCTATGCCGGTTTTCAGGTATTTTATTGCGCGGCATTCTGAATCGGAGAAACGCATTGGCCGACGAACTGGATCCCATCGACGCTCGCATCCTGGACATCCTGCAACAGGACGCGGGGCTGTCGGTGGCCGAGGTGGCGGATCGCGTCGGCCTTTCGGCCTCGCCCTGCTGGCGCCGGATCAAGCGCCTGGAGGATGCGGGCCTGATCACCAAGCGCGTCACCCTTCTGGACGCCGCCAAGCTGGGCCTGGACTTCGAGGTCTACGCCATCGTCAAGCTGAACCTGCCCTCGACCGACAATCTGGATCTGTTCGAAGCGAACGTCGCCAACTGGCCCGAGGTGGTCCAGTGCGCTACCATCACCGGGCGCGAGGACTATGTGCTGCGCATCATCACCCGCGACATGCACGCCTTCGACAAATTCCTGCGTGAAAAACTATTGGCGCTGGGCATCGTCTCTGACTGCGAAAGCCACATTGTCACGCGCGGCGTGAAGAATGTGACCGCCCTGCCTCTTGGCATAGTGACGCCGCACGTCGGATAATCCGCATCGGCGCCCCTCCTTACGGCGTCTGGAGGGTCTGACATGATCGAAATGGTGATCGACGCGCGGCGCAAGGACCTGGGCGGGTTCGAGGTCGGGCGCGTGTTGCCGTTCCATTCGCGGCGGATGGTCGGGCCGTTCATTTTCCTGGACCAGATGGGGCCGGCCGAGTTCGCGCCGGGGGCCGAGGCGATCAATGTGCGGCCCCATCCGCATATCGGCCTGTCGACCCTGACCTATCTGTTCGAGGGCGAGATTCTTCACCGCGACAACCTGGGCTACACCCAGCCGATCCGTCCGGGAGAGGTGAACTGGATGACCGCCGGCAAGGGCATCGTCCATTCCGAGCGAACCGACCCCCTGAAGCGCAGCCAAGGCGGCGCCATGCACGGCATGCAGGCCTGGATCGCCCTGCCGACCGAAGCCGAAGAGATCGACCCGTCCTTCACCCACCTGGGCGAGGACGCCCAGCCGACCTATGAGAACGCCGGCCTGTTCGCGCGTCTGGTGGCGGGCGAGGCCTATGGCGCCAAGGCGACGGCCCCGGCGGCCTCGCCGCTGTTCTATGTCCACTGGGAGCTGGCCCAGGGCGTGCGCACCGCCCCCCCGCCGGGTCGTGGCCAGGGCGGGATGAGCGAGCGCGCCCTGTTCGTCGCCAGGGGTGAGATCGACGTGGGTGACCGCACCTTCCATGAAGGCCAGATGATCGTGCTGTCGCCGGATCATGAGCCGACGGTGAAGGCCCTGCGTCCGTCGTCGGTCATGGCCCTGGGCGGCGAGCCGGTGGGCGAGCGGCTGATCTGGTGGAATTTCGTCGCCTCGTCCCAGGCCCGCATCGACCAGGCCAAGGCCGACTGGAAGGCCGGCCGCATGAGCCTGCCGCATGAGGACGACCTGGAGTTCATCCCCCTGCCCGACACGCCCGCCACGCCGGAACCGGCGCCGAAAGCCGTGAAGCCCAAGCCGACGCATCCGGTCTGACCTCAGGTCTTGAATCGCAACGGGCCGACCCGATCTAGCGGGGCATGACCGCTTATTCCGTGCTTGATCTGTCGCCCGTCGTCGAAGGCGGCGATATCGCCCGCGCCCTGAACGAGACGCGCCTGTACGCCCAGGCGGCCGACAGGCTGGGCTTCACCCGCTTCTGGCTGGCCGAACATCACAACATGCCGGGCATCGCCTCGGCCGCGACCTCGCTGGTCATCGGCCATGTGGCGGCAGCGACGGATCGCATCCGCGTCGGCTCGGGCGGGATCATGCTGCCCAACCATGCGCCCATCGTGGTGGCTGAACAGTTCGGCACGCTGGAGGCCCTGTATCCCGGCCGCATCGACCTGGGCCTGGGCCGGGCGCCGGGCACGGACGGGGCTACGGCGCGGGCGCTGCGCCGCTATTTCGACGCCGCCGATCAGTTCCCGCGCGAGGTGCTGGAGCTTCAGGCCTTCCTGGCCCCGCCGGTCGAGGGACAGGCCGTCACCGCCTGGCCGGGCGCCGGGTCGGGCGTGCCGATCTGGCTTCTGGGCTCCAGCCTGTTCTCGGCCGAACTGGCGGCGCACCTCGGCCTGCCCTTCGCCTTCGCCAGCCATTTCGCGCCCGAGCTGCTGATGCAGGCGCTGGACGTCTATCGCCGGGGCTTCCGTCCGTCCGAGGCGCTGAAGACCCCCTACGCCATGGCCGCCATCAATGTCTTCGCCGCCGACACGGACGAGGCGGCGCGCCATCTCTCCACCTCGATGCAGCAGGCCTTCGCCGCCGTGGTGACCGGCAAGCCCGGCCGCCTGAAGCCGCCGGTGGACGACATCGCCGCCGTGCTGACGCCGCAACAGATCGCGGCAGTCGACAGCCGCCTGACCTATGCCGCCATCGGCGGGCCGGAGACGGTGCGGGCCAAAATGGCCGACTTCGTGGGCCAGACGGGCGTGGACGAGGTGATGGTCACAGGCATGGTGTTCGACATCGACGCCCGCATCCGCAGCCTGGAGATCACCGCCCAGGCCGTGGGGCTGACCTAAAGCCCTGCCAGAAACTCCAGCAGCAGCCAGCTCACCTGATCGGGCCGTTCCTGCTGCAGCCAGTGGCCGGCGCCGGGGATGACGGGGTTACCGCGCAGGTCGGTGGCCCAGTCGCCCAGCGTCGCCTCGTGCCGCCCGGCGTAGTGGCGCACCGGATCGTTTTCGCCCACCATGAACAGGGCCGGGACGGTGATCTTCTGACCCTGCACGAACCCGGTCAGCGCCCAGTTCCGATCCAGACAGCGATACCAGTCCATCGGCTGTTTGAACCCGCGCGCGGCGAAGGCGGCGACGTATTCCGCCAGCAAAGCCTCGCTCATCCACGGCGGCCGGGTCGCACCATCCGACACGGTCTGAAGCAGGCTGCGCCCCGGCGGGATGAAGCCGGTCGAGCGGGCGTCGGCAGGCGTCGCCCCGTCATAGGCCCAGAACATCTTGCGCAGGGCCGTTTCCGGGTCGCCGTCGAACTCGATCTGGTCGGTCATGTCCTGGAAGCGGACGATATAGAGGTCGCCCAGCCCGGCCCGCGCCGTGATGGCCTTCATCGCCGCGATGGGCGGACCCTTGTCGCTGCGGGGCTGGAACGGCACGCTCAGCCCCGCCACGGCCCGGAAGATGTCGGGCCTCAGAAGCGCACAATGCCAAGCGACCGGCGCCCCCCAATCGTGGCCGACCACGACGGCCTGGGTTTCGCCCAACGCCTGGACCAGGGCGACCATGTCCCCGACCAGATGCAGGAGGGTGTGGTCCTCGGTCCGCTGAGGACCGAGCGTGCCGCCATAGCCGCGCATGTCCGGCGCGACGACACGATACCCGGCCTGGGCCATGGCCTGGATCTGGGCGCGCCAGCTGATCGACAGTTCGGGAAAGCCGTGGATCAGCAGGACCAGAGGCCCGGAGCCGGCCTCGATCACCTGCTGGGTCAGGGTGGCGGTCTTGAGGCTGTGCGTCTTCATCGTCCTTCTCCCCTTGCGGGAGAAGGTGGCTCGCGGAGCGAGACGGATGAGGGGGATGCGGGATCCGCTCTCATCCGTCTGACGGTCAACGGGCGGACACAGCCCCCTCATCCGAGCGCCTTCGGCGCCCACCTTCTCCCGCAAGGGGAGAAGGGCGGTTAAGCCGCCTTCTTGCCGGCGAAGCGGCCGTAGAAGGTTTCGCCCTTGGCCGCCATGTCGCGCAGCAGTTGCGGCGGGGCGAAGCGGTCGCCGTATTGGGCGGCGTATTTGTCCGCCTGCTCGACGAAGGCCTTCAGGCCGATCTGGTCGATGTAGGTGATCGGGCCGCCGGTCCAGGGCGCGAAGCCCCAGGCCAGGATGGCGCCGACGTCGGCTTCGCGCGGGTCGTCGATCACGCCCTCTTCCCAGCAGCGGGCCACCTCGACCGCCTGGCGATACAAAAGGCGCTGCTTCTGGTCGGCGACCATTTCGGGCGTCGAATCGTCGATCTTCACCGGCGCCAGGTCCGACAGGCCCGGCCAGATGACCTTGGGCTTGCTGTCATAGTCGTAGAAGCCCTTGCCGTTCTTGCGGCCGTAACGGCCCAGGTCTTCGACCATCTTGCGCACGATCTCGGAGCCGGGCAGCGGCTGATATTTGTCGCCCAGATCTTCGGCGGTCTGTTTGGCGATCTTGACCGACAGGTCCAGCGCCACGTCGTCGTGCATCTCCAGCGGGCCGCGCGGCATGCCGGTCATGCGGCCGATGTTGTCGATCAGGACCGGGCTGTAGCCCTCTTCCAGCATGGCCATGCCCTCGGCCACATAGGTGCCGAAGCAGCGGCTGGTGTAGAAGCCGCGCCCGTCGTTGACCACGATCGGCGTCTTCTTGATCTTGATGACGTAATCCAGCGCCTTGGCGATGGCCGCTTCACCCGTCTTTTCGCCCAGGATGATCTCGACCAGCATCATCTTGTCGACGGGCGAGAAGAAGTGGATGCCGATGAAGTCCTCAGGCCGGACGCTGGCCTCGGCCAGGCCGGTGATCGGCAGGGTCGAGGTGTTCGATCCGAACACGGCGCCGGGCGCCAGCTGGGCCTCGGCCCGCTTGGTCACATCGGCCTTGATCTCGCGGTTCTCGAACACCGCCTCGATCACCAGGTCCGACCCCTTGATCAGGTCGTAGTCGGTGGTGGCGGTGACGGAAGCCAGCAGGGCGTCATACTTGGCCTGGTCGATCTGGCCGCGCGACAGGCGTTTCTTCAGCAGCTCCTCGACATGGGCCTTGCCCTTGTCGGCGGCTTCCTGATCGCGGTCGATCAGGATGGTCTCGATGCCGGCCAGGGCCTGCACATAGGCGATGCCGGCGCCCATCATGCCGGCGCCCAGGACGGTGACCTTCTTCGGGTCCGACTTGGGCACGCCCGCCGGGCGCACGGCGCCCTTGTCCAGCTCCTGTTTCGACAGGAACAGCGACCGGATCATGCCCTGGGCTTCCGGGGTCATCAGGGTCTTGATGAAATAGCGGGTTTCGATGCGCAGGGCCGCGTCCATCGGAACCTGGACGCCCTCATAGACCGCCTTCATCAGGTTCAGCACGGCCGGATAGTTGCCGTAGGACTGCTTCTTGATCATGGCGTTGCCGACCAGGAAATTCTGGATGCCTGCCGGGTGATAGGGGCCGCCGCCGGGCAGTTTGAAGCCCTTTTCGTCCCAGGGCTGGATCGCCTTGGACGCGCCCTTGATCCAGGCCTTGGCCGCCTGGACCGACTGGCCCTTTTCGACCACCTCATGCACCACGCCGGCGCCCTTGGCGTCGTTGGGGCGGAAGGACTTGCCCTCGCTCATGGCCATCATGGCCGCCTGGACGCCGATCAGGCGCGTCAGCCGCTGGGTGCCGCCGCCGCCGGGGAACAGGCCGACCTTGATCTCGGGCAGGCCCAGCTGGATCTTGTTGTCGTTCTCGACCACCCGATAGTGGCAGGCCAGGGTCAGCTCCAGCCCGCCGCCCAGGGCCAGGCCGTTGATGGCCGCCGCGATGGGCTTGCCGCAGGTCTCCAGCGCGCGCAGGGCGCCGTTCAGCCGCCAGCCGGCGTCATAGGCCGCCTGCAGGTCCGCCCCGCCCAGCATGCCGGACGCCATGTCGCCCAGGTCCGCGCCGGCGCAGAAGCCGGACGCCTTGCCCGAGGTCAGGACCGCGCCCTTGATGGCGTCGTCGGTCTTCACCCGTTCGACCCACTGGGGCACTTCCTGCATCACCGAGGCGGTCAGGGTGTTCATAGAACGCCCCGGCACGTCGAAGGTGATCAGGGCGATGCCGTCGGCGTCGACGTCGATCTTGAAGTTTTCCATATCCATTCGCTCCCGGATCAGACGCGTTCGATGACGGTGGCGGTGCCCATGCCGCCGCCGATGCACAGGGTGACCAGGGCGGTTTCCTTGTTCGAGCGTTCCAGCTCGTCCAGCACCACGCCGGTGATCATGGCCCCGGTGGCGCCCAGGGGGTGGCCCATGGCGATGGCGCCGCCGCAGACGTTCATCTTGTCGTGCGGGATGTCCAGCGCCTGCATGAAGCGCAGCACCACGGCCGCGAAGGCCTCGTTCAGCTCCCACAGGTCGATGTCGGCTGCGGTCATGCCCAGCTTGCCCAGCAGCTTGTTGGCCACGAACTCCGGCCCGGTCAGCATGATCGAAGGCTCCGAGCCGATCGAGGCGGCGCCCTTGATGCGCGCACGCGGCTTCAGGCCCAGGGCCTTGCCCGCCTCCAGCGTGCCGATCAGCACGCCGGCGGCGCCATCGACGATGCCCGAGCTGTTGCCCGGCGTATGGACGTGATCGACCCGCGCCACCTCGGGATAACGCTGCTGGATCACGGCGTCGAAAGCCATTTCGCCCATCATGGCGAAAGACGGCTTCAGACCGGCCAGGGTCTGCATGTCCGTGTTCGGACGAATGGTCTCGTCGCGGTCCAGCTGGACCAGGCCCAGCTGGTTCTTGACCGGCACGACCGACTTGTTGAACCGGCCTTCTTCCCACGACCGGGCCGAGCGTTTGTGGCTTTCGACCGAATAGGCGTCCACGTCGGTGCGGCTGAAGCCCCATTTGGAGGCGATCATGTCGGCCGAGACGCCCTGGGGCACGAAATAGGTCTTGAAGGCGCTGGTCGGATCGACCGGCCAGGCGCCGCCGTCGCTGCCCATCGGCACGCGGCTCATGGCCTCGACCCCGCCGCCGACGGCGAAGTCGGCCTCGCCGGATTTCACCTTGGCCGCCGCCATGTTCACCGCTTCCAGGCCCGAGGCGCAGAAACGGTTGACCTGAACGCCCGCCGTGGTCTGGGCCCAGCCGGCGTTCAGCACGGCGGTGCGGGCGATGTCGGCGCCCTGTTCGCCCACGGGCGAGACGCAGCCCAGGATGACGTCGTCCACGCGACCGGTGTCCAGACCGTTGCGGTCGCGGATCGCCTCCAGCACCTGGGTCGCCAGGCTGAGCGCCGTGATCTCGTGCAGCGATCCGTCGGACTTGCCCTTGCCGCGCGGCGTGCGCACGGCGTCGAAGATATAGGCGTCGGTCATCATCTCTCCTTTTTGGCCCCTATCGCTCGGCGCGCGGCGCCTCGCTGCTTGAGGGGACAAGGGCTGGCCCCTGTCGCTGACCGCATGGGCGGCTTGCAGCTTGGGGGCGTAGGTGCGGAATCGAAACGTGGTCGCCAGAAACCCTACGTTTACGTCAACGTCAAGTAATTAGGGCGTGACGTCGTCGGCCGCCAACCGCTCGGCCAGGGCCTTTTCCTCATCCGCCGACAGCGCCGCAGCCTCGGCCGTCGCCTTTCGACCGCGCAGCAGCAGGGCGGCGCCCGCAACCAGCACCAGCAGGAACGGCCCGAACCACAACAGCCAGGTGCCCATCCGCACCGGCGGCTTGAACAGCACATAGTCGCCATAGCGATCCACCAGGCCGTCGCGGATCTGCGTGTCGGTACGACCGGCGGCGATCTCTTCGCGCACCAGGCGGCGCATATCGGCGGCGACCCCGGCGGGGCTGTCGCCGATGGCCTCATGCTGGCAGACGACGCAGCGGATGGCGTCGAACAGGGCCTGGGCGCGGGCCTCCTGCGCCGGTTCGGCCAGGGGCGCCTCGGGCGGCGGCGCCGGCTCGGCCGCCATCAGGCCCAGGGCCGCGACCGCGATCAGCAGGGCGCGCCTCATGGCGCCCGCCTGCGTGCGCCGGCGCCCAGCCGCAGGCGGCGATCCAGCAATGACAACAGCCCCCCCAGCGCCATCAGCGCCGGTCCCAGGAAGATCAGCCGCGCCCAGGGGTTGAAATGCATCCGCACGGTCCAGGCCGGGGCGCCATCCTCGCTGCGCCGCTCGCCCAGGGTCAGATAGACGTCGTCCAGCCCCCGGAAATCCAGCCCGACCTCGGTGGTGGTCTGGCCGCCGACGGGGAAGAAACGCCGCTCGGCCGTCACGGTGCGGGCCGCATGGCCGCCCGCGGCGGTGACCGTCAGGGTCGCCCGTTCGGCCAGATAGTTCGGCCCCTCGACGATCCGCACATCGTCCAGCCGCGCGACATAGGCGCCGGCCTGAAGGCTTTGCCCCACCGCCAGGGCGCGCGCCGTCTCGACCTTGAAGCCCGTCTCGACCACGGCGCCCAGCACGAAGACCCCCAGGCCCGCATGCGCCAGCGCCATGCCCCAGGCCGCCAGCGGCAGGCCGCGCGCGCGTCTGACGCTTTCGCCCATGGGCGCGCGGAACAGGCGGATGCGTTCGGCGACCTCGGCCGCGGCCCCGCAGATCAGCCAGGCGCCCATGGCCACGCCCGCCGCCGCCAGCGCCTTGCGCGGCTGGAACAGGGCCAGGGCCAGGCCGCCGGCGCCCAGGGCCAGCAGGGCGGCGACCCACAGCCTTTGAACCGCACCCACCGCATCGCCCCGCTTCCACGCCAGCAGCGGCCCGGCCGGCAGGACCAGCAGCGCCACGGCCATCAGGGGGGTGAAGACGGCGTTGAAATAGGGCGGGCCGACCGAGATGGTCGCGCCGGACGCCGCCTCCAGGATCAGCGGATAAAGCGTGCCCAGCAGCACGGTGGCCGCCGCCGCCGTCAGGAACAGGTTGTTCACCACCAGGGCGGCTTCGCGGCTGATGGGGGCGAACAGGCCGCCGCCCTTCATCTGGGGCGCGCGCCAGGCGTAAAGGGCGAAGGCCGCCCCCGCCGTCAGACCCAGAATGGCCAGCAACATGGTTCCGCGCTCGGGGTCCACGGCGAAGGCGTGCACGCTGGTCAGGACGCCGGATCGCACCAGGAAGGCGCCCAGCATCGAAAAGCTGAAGGCCAGCAGGGCCAGAAACACGGTCCAGCCCGCCAGCGCCCCGCGCCGTTCGGTCACCACCGCGCTGTGCAACAGCGCCGCCCCCGCCAGCCACGGCAGGAAGCTGGCGTTCTCGACCGGGTCCCAGAACCACCAGCCGCCCCAGCCCAGTTCGTAATAGGCCCAGAACGACCCCAGGGCGATGCCGACCGTCAGCAGCGCCCAGGACGCCAGCGCCCACGGCCGCACCCACCGGCCCCAGGCGGGCCAGAACGGCGTGCCCGCCCGCCCTTCCACCAGGGCGGCGACGGCCAGCGAGAAACAGACCGAAAACCCGACATAGCCGCCGTAGAGCAGCGGCGGATGCAGGGCCAGGGCCGGGTCCTGCAACAGCGGGTTCAGCCCCGATCCCTGCACCGGCGGGCTGTCCAGCCGCGCGAACGGATTGGAGGTGAAGACGGCGAAGGCCAGGAACAGGCTGGTCAGGGCGCCTTGCGTCGCCACCGCCGTGGTCTTCAGCCGGAACGGCAGGCCCCGCGCCCGCGCCAGGGCCGCGCCGAACACCGCCATGACCAGGCACCACAGCAGAAGCGAGCCCTCATGACTGCCCCAGGCGCCGGCGACCTTGTACAGCATCGGCTTGTCGGTGTGGCTGTTGGCCGCGACATTGGCGACCGAGAAATCCGACCCCACGAAGGCGTGGATCAGCACGCCGAACGCCGCCAGAATCGCCAGGGAACAGCCGATGGCCGCCCCGTTCGCCGCTCCGGCCAGCACGGGGCTGAGCCGCCCGCGCGCCGCCGCCGACAGGGCGGTCTGGGCCGCCGCCAGCGCCAGGGCCAGGGCCAGCAGATAGGCGCCGACCTCGACCGTCATGCGCCAGCCTCGGGTCGCCATTCGCCCTGGGCCTTCAGGCGGTCGGCGACTTCGCGCGGCATATAGGTCTCGTCGTGCTTGGCCAGCACCTGACGGGCGCGGAAGGTGCGGCTTTCGTCAAAGGCGCCTTCGGCCACGATGCCCTGGCCTTCGCGGAACAGGTCGGGCAGGTCGCCACGATAGACCACGCGCGTTTCGGCCGCATTGTCGGTGACGACGAAGGCGACCACCCCGTCTGCGCTCTTGTGCACGCTGCCGGCCACCACCAGACCGCCCAGGCGGATGTTGCGGCCCGCGGGAGCGGCGGCCTCGGTCACCTCGGACGGGCTGAAGAAATAGGTCACGCTGCCGCGCATGGCCCACAGCGAAAGGCCGACCGCCAGCGCCAGCACCGGCGCCACGGCGGCCACGACCCACAGGCGACGGCGCGCCTTGGGCGATGTGGGAAGCCAGCCCATCAGACGCCCCCAGCCGGCAGACGCCGTTCCAGATCGACCCGGCGCGGATCGGCAGGGTCCAGGGCGGCGATCAGCGGCCCCCACATCGCACGGGTTCGGGCGACATCGCCGCGCGCCATGGCCGCCTCGCCCAGGAAATAGCGCGCGCCCAGCTGGTCCGGGTCGCGGTTAAGCGCCTGGGTGAAGGCCGCCTCGGCGTCGGCGCCCACGGTTCCCTGATTGGCCCGCACCAGGCTTTCGCCCAGCCGCGCCCAGCTCTGGGCGTCGTCGGGCGCCAGGGCCAGAACCCGGCGGAAGGCCGAGGCCGCCCCGACCGGATCGCCCGCCTCGAACCGGGCCGCGCCCAGCATCCGCAGCGCCTGCGGATCGTCGGGCGTGTCGCGCACCGCCTGTTCGACCACGGCGGCCAGCTGCTGGGCGTCCAGCATCTGGGGCTGCGCGGCCCAGTCCTGAACGCGTCGGTCGAACGGCTGGTCCGCCAGACCCGGCGCCCCGACCCCGACATAGACCGCCAGGGCCGCCGCCGCCGCCAACCCCGCCCCGCCCAGAACCCAGAACCGGTCGCCCGCGCGCGGCGCCGCCGTCTGTGCGCTGCGTCCGGCGTTCAGGATGCGGCGGCCCGCCTCGGCGCGGGCGGCGGTCCAGGCGGCGGCGTCCATCAGGCCGCGCGCTTTCAGCCGGTCCAGAGCGGCCAGTTCCTCGGCGCCGGGATCGGCCTCGGTCACAGGCTCGGCCCCGCGCCGGGCGCCGCCCAGCATCAATAGCGCGGCCAGGGCCGTCGCCAGTCCGGTCACGATCCAGAAGGCCGTCATGGCCCGCCCTCTAGAGGCAGATGGGTTCGGAGGAAACCGTTTCGTCGCGGCGACGGGCCGGATCAGGCGGCGGAACGGTCTGCGGTCCCGGCCCCGCGCGCCGTACCGGCCACCGCGACCCGGCGTCGCACGGTGCGCGCCGCCTCGATCCGCTCGATACGCTCAAGGCCCTCGGCGACCCATTCGACCAGGCGCGCGGCATGGGCTTCGTCCGGCGCATCGCCGGCGTTGATCAGCTCCAGCGCCTCATCGGCATAACGGGTCAGTCGCTCATCCAGATCGGCCACCAGCTTGGTGCGCTGGGCCTCGCAGCCGAACACCCCCGCCGGACCGCGCACAGCGGCGACGAAGTCCAGCAGGGTGCGCGCCCGATCCACGGCCTCGCCTTCGGTCGGCGCATCCAGGCGCGGAACATGCCGGACCATGCGGCCCGAAATCTGGACGCGCGCCATCGGCAGCACCTCTTCGACAGCCGGTTCGACGGCCCGCATCAGCGCCTGCAGACGCGACACGATGCGGCCGCGCAGAATCCGCGTACGTTCCTCCCACACGCCATGCGGCGGCATGGGCACGGTCATGTCCAGCTCGCTCAGGACAGAGGCGCACCAGACCAGATTGGTCCGCACCGCCTCGATCTCGGCCGGGGTCGCCTCGGGCCCGAAGGCCGCGATGCGGTCGGCGCGCACGGCGATGGCGTCCAGCAGGCGATCGACGAAGACGCCCATCTCGCTGTCGCTCAGGAAGCCGTCGCGGCCGGTGGCGGCCGAGGCCTGGACCACGATGCGCAGGCAAGCGGCGGCCTCGGTCATATGGGCGAACAGGATTTCGGTCAGGCGGCGCGCCCCGTCCGGGGCCACGGCGCCCGCATCGCGCATCAGCAGGCGCAACTGGGCGATCTGTTCCTCGTCGGGGCGGTCGATCCAGATCGGCAAGCGCCGCAGGCCGCGCCGCGCCAGATGCGCCAGGTCGAAACAACTGGCGAGTTCGGCCCTCTGATCGTCATCGGTGCCGGGCCACAGGGTTTCGCCCTGGTCGCGGATCGCGCTGGCCGCCGCCAGGCAGAACCGGTCGGCGATGACGTCCGTCACCGGCCCCTCTTCATCCAGCCGCGCCAGCATATCAGCCTGGCGAGCAGAGGCTTCACGCCACACGGCCGTCAGGACGGCGGCGGGAAAGATCAGCCCCTGCACCCCATCGGCGCGCGGGCGAAACAGCGGCAGCAGCGGGGCGAAGGCGGTGCGGCGACGCGCGCGATCCAGCCCCTCGGCGCGCAGCATGACGGCCAGGGCGTCGCCCCCCGCCCCCGACAGGGCGCAGGCGGCGACCTCCAGACGCGCCAGGGTCGTATCCCCGCACAGGTCTATGATCCGGCCCAGCGCCTTTCGCTGGACTGCCGACAGGCCGTTCATGGAACGCTCCGCCGTCGCGGGAAGCTGCGACACGGCCAGCCTGCCCCGAACGGGGTTAAAATCCTGTTTGTGACGGGGCCGGCTCAGCGCTCGGCGGCGGGCAGTTCCAGCGTGGCCTTCAGCCCGCCCAGATCGCTTTGCCCCAGCGTCAGTCGCCCGCCATAGGCGCGGACCAGTTCATCGACGATCGACAGGCCCAGCCCTGATCCCGGCGCGCTTTCGTCCAGCCGGGCGCCGCGCTTCAGCACCGTCTCGCGCTGGTCCTCGGGCAGGCCCGGCCCGTCGTCCTCGACCACGGCGATCATCTGGCCCAGGCCGCTGGGCCCGGCCGAGACCCGCACCCGCCGCTTGCACCAGATGCAGGCGTTCTCGATCAGATTGCCCAATATCTCCTGCAGGTCCTGGCGTTCGCCCAGGAAGCCCAGTTCGTCGGGCGCACGCCAGTCGATTTCGACATTGCGGCGCTCGAACACCCGTTCCAGCATCACGGCCAGTTCGTCGATCACCTCGGCCACCGGCGTGCGTTCGCCCAGGCCGTGGGCGGCGCGGGCGGCGGCGCGGGCGCGGCGTAGATGGTGATCGACCTGGCCCTGCATCACCTTGGTCTGGCGCCGCACCATTTCGGGCAACGGCCCCTCGGTCGTTCCCGCCTCGGCCAGCATGACCGAGATCGGCGTCTTCAGCGCATGGGCCAGGTTGCCGACGTGGGTGCGCTGGCGCTCCACCACCTCCTGATTGTGGTCCAGGAGGCGGTTGACCTGTTCGGCCAGGGGCTGGATCTCAACCGGATAGTCGCGCTCGATCCGCGCCTTGCGGCCCTTGCGGACGGCGGCGATCTCGTTGCGCAGGCCGTAAAGCGGACGCAGGCCGATCTGCACCTGCACCAGGACGGCGGCCACCAGAACGGCGCCCAGAATCAGCAGGGCCACCCAGGTCACCGTGGCGAACTGGCGGGTGTCGGCGTCCACCGCCGACCGGTCGATGCCGGCCAGAAAGACCACCGGCGCCTCGCGTCCCGGCAACTGTTTCATCGAGGCGGCGACCCGCAGCGGTTCGCCCGCCGGGCCGACGGCGTTGTAGCTGATGGTCTCGCCTCCGGCCCGGGCCAGAAGCGGCGGCAGGTCGGCGGGCGCCGTCAGATCGGTGTCCCACAGCGAGCGCGACCGGGCTAGGGTGCGCAGCCTGTCGTTCGGCGCCGGTTCGGCCACCGCCCAGTATTTGCCGGAGTAGATGTTCAGCGTGCGCTGATCCAGGATCGGGCCGACCGTGACGCCTTCGGGCGTGGCGGTGGCCGCCAGAACCGCCTGGTCGATGGTTTCGTTCAGCGTCACGCCCAGGCGCCGCAGGGCCGATTCCCGAAACAGCGACGTCAGGCCCCAGCCGGTCAGCACCAGGGCCAGCAGCATCCAGATGGCCGCCAGCCAGACCAGACGGCGGGTCAGCGACCGTCCGGGCCGCCGGAACCAGCCCAACCAGTTGCGCGCCACGCCTTTGCGGGGTTCGGCCGCGGCCTGAGCCTCGCTCACGCGGTCACGCCGCCTCTTCGCCCGCCAGCGGCGCCAGACGATAGCCCAGGCCGCGCACCGTCTCGATCCGGTCGGAGCCGATCTTCTTGCGCAAGCGGCCGACGAACACCTCGATGGTGTTGGAATCGCGGTCGAAATCCTGGTCGTACAGGTGTTCCACCAGCTCGGTCCGGCTGATGACCCGGCCCTGGTGCATCATCATGTAGTGCAGCAGCCGGTATTCCAGCGACGTCAGGCGCAGCGGCTCGCCATCGACGCTGGCGCGGGCCGCGCGCGGGTCCAGCCGCAGGGCGCCGCACGTCAGGGTCGCCGCCGCATGACCGGCCGAGCGCCGCAGCAGGGCGCGCAGACGGGCCAGCAGTTCTTCGGTATGGAAGGGCTTGGTCAGATAGTCGTCGGCTCCGGCGTCGAAGCCCGACACCTTGTCCGACCAGGCGCCGCGCGCGGTCAGGATCAGAACCGGCGTCGTGCGCCCTTCGCGGCGCCAGCGCTCCAGCACCGACACGCCGTCGATCTTGGGCAGGCCCAGGTCCAGCACGATCACATCATAGGGTTCGGTGTCGCCCAGATAGTGCGCCTCTTCGCCGTCGGCGGCGTGGTCGACGGCGTATCCGGCGTCGGACAGCGCCCCCTTCAGCTGGCGCGACAGATCGACATCGTCTTCGACAAGCAGCACGCGCATGGCGTCAGCGTTCCCCTATGATCCGGCCGGTGCGCCCGTCGACCATGATGTCGGCCACGCGCCCGCCGGGGTATTCCCAGCGAATGACATAGGTCAACCGGTCGCCCGAGCCGCGCTCGCTGACGCCCAGCATCCGGCCCTGACGGCCCGAGGAGACGCGGCGCACCACTTCGCTCAGATCCACGCGCTGGCCCTCGCGCACCTCGTCGCGCGCCTGATCCTGGCGCAGGGAGTTGGAGAAGGGCCCGCGCACCTGGGCGGCCGCCGACGCCGCCGGAAGGACGGTCAGCGCGGTCGCCAGCGCGGTCAGAAGGATGACGCGGTTACGGAACATGACTGGCGCTCTAGGCCCCCTCCGCTGAACAGCGGCTGAACAGACAGTTTAGGCCCCTTTACGACTTAGGCCAGCCCGCATGCTCGGCGCCGGACGGGAACGAACGCGCGCCTGCCGTGCGCCCGCGCGCGTAGGGCGCACGGCGGGCCCCGACGCGCCGGGCCGCAAGATGAACCCCGACTGACGCGCGCCGTTCAGATCAGGCTCAGCCGCCGGGTGGTCATCTGCACCCATCGCCGCCGGCCCCAACCCCCGGAGACGAAAATGAACCGAAAGGAACGACCGATGAAAAAGACCCTTCTGATCCCCGCCCTCGCCCTGGCTGCGGCTTCGGTCGCGCTGCCCGCCGCCGCTCAGTCTTATGGCCAGTCCTATGGCCACGGCCCGTCGCGCGGCGGCGGCTATCAGCAAGACTATCGCGGCTGGCAGTCGATCAACCAGCGCCAGGCCAACCTGGAACGCCGCATCGACCAGGGCGTGCGCTATGGCTCGATCACCCGTCGCGAGGCGGTCAACCTGCGGGCCGAGTTCAACCAGATCGCCCGTCTGGAGGCCAACTATCGCCGCGGCGGCCTGACCCAGTGGGAGCGCAACGACCTGGATCGCCGCTTCGACCGTCTGTCGGCCAAGATCCGCTACGAAAGCCGCGACCGCGACCACCGTCGCGACCACCGTCGTGACGACCGCCGCGACGGCCGCCGCTACTAAACGGCGAACAGGCGACGGCGCCCCGATCCCCTCCCCTTGAGGGGCGCCGAACCGGAAGACGCGATCCGCAAGGGTCGCGTCTTCTTCGTTTGCCAGAGGGCGGCAAGGCTTGATTCGCCACGCGGCCCGCGCCATATCCCCGCTTGGAGATCGCGGGCGAAGGCTTCGCCAACCTGGTCAGGGCCGGAAGGCAGCAGCCACAACGAACACCCTTTGGGTCGCGGTCTCCACCCTTTCCTGATTTTTCGCCCTAACGCTCGCGACGCGGTCGCTCCCTGCTTGAGGGCGGGTTTCCTGCATCATCCTCCGTCATCCTCGGGCTTGACCCGAGGATCAGACCGTCCGCGAGGCTCGACGTCGCCGGTCAGGCGGTCCCTGCAAAATCATCCCCGCCCAAGTCGTGCTTCTTCTGATCCTCGGGTCAAGCCCGAGGATGACGGGGTTGGGAGGACGCGCTAGGACGGTCTCATGAGCGACGTCGATCCGAATCTCGATGGGCCTCCCTGGGAGGAGGACGCGGACAGCGCCGTCCGCGACGAGAACACCGACGACATGTTTGGCGCCCCGCCCGAACCGGCGCCTGAACCCGAAACCAAGCCCGCCAAGACCGCCGCTCCCGAACCCGCCGCTGCGACCGGCGACGCGGATGAGGCCTACACCGTCCTGGCCCGCAAATACCGGCCCCGCGCGTTCGAGGACCTGATCGGGCAGGAGGCGATGGTTCGCACCCTGACCAACGCCTTCGCCACCGGCCGCATCGCCCACGCCTTCATGCTGACCGGCGTGCGCGGGGTGGGCAAGACGACCACGGCCCGCCTTCTGGCCCGCGCCCTGAACAACGAAACCGATACGATCGACCGGCCGTCCCTGGCCCTGAGCCCCGACGGGCGGCACGACGCCGCCATCATGGCCGGCCAGCACATGGATGTGATGGAGATGGACGCCGCCAGCCATACCGGCGTCAACGACATCCGCGACATCCTGGACAGCGTCCGCTACGCGCCCGTCGAGGCGCGCTACAAGGTCTATGTGCTGGACGAAGTCCACATGCTGTCGACCCAGGCGTTCAACGCCCTGCTGAAAACGCTGGAAGAACCGCCGCCCCACGCCAAATTCATCTTCGCCACCACCGAGATACGCAAGGTGCCGGTGACGATCCTGAGCCGCTGTCAGCGTTTCGACCTGCGCCGGGTCGAGCCCGAGGTTCTGGTCGAACACCTGGCCCGCATCGCCGACAAGGAAGGCATGAAGATCGAGCAGGAGGCCCTGGCCCTGATCGCCCGCTCGGCCGAAGGCTCGGTGCGCGACGGCCTGTCGCTGCTGGATCAGGCCCTGGTTCAGGGCGAGCGGGGCGAGACGGTCAGAACCGATCTGGTGCGTGACATGCTGGGCCTGGCCGACCGCAGCCAGACGATCCAGCTGTTCGAATCCATCATGGCCGGCCGCACGCCCGAGGCGCTGGAGGCGTTCCGCACCCTTTATGGCTTCGGCGCCGATCCGGTGCAGATCACCAATGATCTTCTGGAACACTGTCACGCCGCCTCGGTGGCCAAGATGCTGGGTCCGCAGGCGACGCGTCTGCCCAATGACCAGGCCCAGAAGCTGGCCGCCCTGGGCGCGGCCATTCCGGCCGGAACCCTGTCGCGGACCTGGTCCATGCTGCTGAAGGCCCTGGACGAGGTTCGGCGCGCGCCCAACCCGGCCGATGCGGTGGAAATGGCCATCGTGCGCCTGGCCTACGCCGCCGACCTGCCCGGCCCGGAAGAGGCGCTGAAGCGGCTGCATGCAGGCGAGCCGATCACCGGCGGCCCCGGCGGCGGGTCCGCCCCGCGCGGCGGCAGTGGGGGCGGGGGCGGCGCCTCGGCCCAGCTGGCGGCCCGACCCGTCGCGGCGCCCGCCCTGCCGGACCCCCAGACCTTTGACGCCGTGGTCGCCCTGATCGGGGAAAAGCGCGAGATCAAGCTGCAGCTGGACGTGCAGCAGCATGTGAAGCTGGTCAGCTTCAAGCCCGGCGCCATCGTCTATGAAAGCGGCGCTAACGCCCCGGCCGATCTGGCCCGGCGCCTGGCGGGGCGGTTGAAGGACTGGACCGGCAAGACCTGGCTGATTGCCGCCAACGGCCAGGGCGGGGGCGAGACCCTGATCGAACAGGAACGCCGCGGCCGCGCCCAGGAGCGGGCCGAGGTGGCCGAGGATCCCTTCGTCAGGGCGGTGCTGGACGCCTTCCCGGGCGCCAAGGTCGGCGAAATCAAGACCCTGGCCAAGACCGTCGAACTGCCGGTCATCCCGGACGAGGCTGACCCGGCCGACGACGACTGACGAAACCTGTCAGACAGCCCGGCGCCCCTCGCGGCCCCGTCACAACCGTGGTCAGATACCCTTGCTCATCAAGGGGGATGTCCGATGCGCCTTCACCGTTCCAGCCTGGCCCTGGCGGCCGCCTGTCTGATGCTGGCCGGACCGGCCGTGGCGCAAGAGGCCGACCCGGCCCAGGATCTGCGCGACGAGGTGTCCGAGGTCGCCGCCCAGATTCAGACCAAGCTGCGCCCGCTGGCCGAGGCCCTGGGCGTGCCCTTTCCCGACGTTCAGGCGCGCATGGACCCGCTGATCCGCGCCGCCGTGCCGGCGCCGCCCACCGGGCGCGAGGACTGGGCCTTCGACATGGCGTTCGAGAGCAAGACCAGCGTCACCGACAACGGCACGGCCCCGACCGAGGGCCGACGCGCGGTGTTCAACGACGCCCAGGCCTGCATCGCCCGTTATCCCGAACAGGGGCCGGTGGTGCATTTCCGGCGGTTCCGCCAGGGGGTCTTGCGCGGCCACCAGTGCGTGTTGGCGACGGTCGAGGGCGACACCGCCACCCTGCTGTCCGAAACCTATGTCGAGGGGCCGGACCGGCACATGTCGTCCCGCTATGCGGCCGTCGCCTCGGTCGAGGGGGACGCCGCCGCCACCCTGGCCGCCGTCGACCCTGTGGTGGAGACGAACATCGAGCTGGCCTGGGCCATCGCGGAACTGAGCATCGCGGGCCTGCCGTCCGCCCGCGTCCGCGACGACGACTGAAGGCGGCTACAGGATGCGCGCCGCCTCGTCGAAGGCCAGGCGCGGCGAGCGGGGAAACAGGTTCTCGTCCGTGCCGTAGCCCAGGTTGACGATGAAGTTCGGCTGGACCGCGTTGTCGGGGAAGAACTCGGCCTTCACCCCCTCGGCGTCGAAGCCGGACATCGGCCCGACGTCCAGGCCCAGCGCCCGCGCCGCGATCATGAAATAGCCGCCCTGAAGCGAGCTGTTGCGGAAGGCCGATTCCTGGCGCGCCGCCGGATCGGCGAACCAATCGCGCGCGCCCGGCGCATGCGGGAACAGCACCGGCAGGGTGTCGGGGAAGTCCAGGTCATAGCCGATGATGACCGTGACCGGCGCCTGCATCGTCTTGGCCCGGTTGCCCTCGCTCATCAGCGGGTCCAGCCGCGCCTTGGCCTGGGGCGAGGTCACGAAGACGAACCGCGCCGGGGTGTTGTTGACTGCCGTCGGCCCGAATTTGGTCAGGTCGTACAGCTGGCGCAGCAGGGCCTCGGGCACCGGTCGGTCGGACCAGGCGTTGCGGGTGCGCGCCTGGGTGAACAGTTGCGCCAGGGCGGCGTCGGACAGGGCGTGATCGCGGGTTTCCAGGGCGTCAAACGGCATGACGGCGATTCCAAAACTGTAACAGGTGCGGATTTACTTAAGGCCCGACGCCGACCGTGCAAGGGGCGCCGACGAAATCTTCGCGCCGCCGCGGGGGACTGTCGCCGCCCGCCGGAACGCCCTATCTAGGGGGCATGAAAGACCTTGGCGCACTGATGCAACAGGCCCAGGCGATGCAGCAGCGGCTGCAGGACGCCCAGGCCAGAATGGCGGACTCCACGGCGGAAGGCACGTCCGGCGGCGGCCTGGTGACCGTCGCCCTCAAAGGGCCCGGCGAGATCACGGCCGTGCGCATCGACGACAGTCTGATGGTTCCGGGCGAGGCGGACATTCTGGGCGACCTGATCCAGGCCGCCCACGCCGACGCCAAGCGCCGCCTGGACGAGATCAACAACGCCCTAATGCGCGAGGCCGCCGGCCCGATGGCGGGGATGAACATCCCCGGCATGCCGAAACTCTTCTGACGTGGACGGTCCCTTCGCCTGTCCGTGCTGCGGTTATCGCACCCTGGACGAGGCTTATGGCTGCTACGAGATTTGCCCGATCTGTTTCTGGGAAGACGACCCGGTGCAGCTTCACAATCCGGTCCTTGCTGGCGGCGCTAATCGGGTAAGCCTCGTCGAAGCTCAACTGTCGTTCGCGCAGCATGGGACCAGCGAACTGCGTTTGGCAGGACACGTTCGACGCCCAGGTCCGGCCGATGTCCGAGACCCAGGTTGGAGGCCCGTTGATCCCGCTCGTGACCTCCCAGGCACATCAGGCGCTATGTCCAACATGAACTATTTTCACGCATCGGCAGCGACCTACGGGTCGCCCTATTGGATGCAGCCCTGATGGCCGCCTCCGCCGGACCCGAGATCGAGCGGCTGATCGGCCTGCTGTCGAAGCTGCCGGGCCTGGGTCCGCGCTCGGCCCGGCGCGCGGCCCTGGCCCTGCTGAAACGGCGCGAGCAACTGCTTGAGCCGCTGGCGGCGTCGCTGGCGGAAACGGCGGCCAAGGTGCGGTCGTGCGGCGTTTGCGGCGCGCCCGACACGCGCGATCCCTGCTCGATCTGTTCCGACGACGCGCGTGACGGCGCCCTGATCTGCGTGGTCGAGGAGGCCGGCGCCCTGTGGGCCATGGAGCGGTCGGGCGCCTTTCGCGGCCAGTATCATGTGCTGGGCGGCCTGCTGTCGGCGCTGGACGGCATCGGGCCGGAGGCTCTGCGCGTAGCCGAACTGGTGCAGAGGGCCGGCGACGGCCGCACGCGCGAGGTGGTGCTGGCCCTGCCCGCCACGGTCGACGGCCAGACCACCGCCCACTATCTGGCCGAACGCCTGGCCGGGTCGGGCGTCGAGGTCACCAGCCTGGCGCGCGGCGTGCCGGTGGGTGGCGAACTGGACTGGCTGGACGACGGCACCATCGTCCAGGCCCTGCGGGCGCGGCGCCCGGCCTGAGCCGGTTCAGCCTTCTAAAGGGACTCAGGCGGCGCTTTCGTCGGCCGGGTCGGTGACGATCTGACCCTCGCGGCGCGGCGTGACATAGGGTTCGGGCTTGGGCGTCGGCATATTGCCGCGCATCAGGGCGCGCCCGGCCTGAAGACCGCCGGTTAGTTGCAGATCCAGCCGGGCGTCGTCGCGACGGCGCACCTCGGCGATGGTGTCGGCGGCCTCGGCCTCGTTCAGCCCCATCTCGACCAGGACGGCCTCGCCGAACTTCAGCGCCGACTCGAAGGTCTCGCGCACCTGATAGTCGGCTCCCGCCTGGATCAGCCGGATCGAATGACCCCGGTCGAAGGCGCGGGCGAAGACCTTGGTCAGCGGGAATTCGCTCTTCAGCAGGCCGACGATGTGATCGGCCGCCTCGGGCTTGTCGACGCAGACCAGAACCGCCTCGGCATGGTCGGCGCCCGAGGCGTGCAGCACGTCCAGCCGCGTGCCGTCGCCGTAATAGACCTTGAAGCCGAATTCGCTGGCGGCCTGGATCATCTCCACGTCGTTCTCGATGATCGACACATCGACGCCGCGCGCCAGCAGGGGCTGGGACACCACCTGGGCGAAGCGGCCGAAGCCGATGATCAGCACCTGGCCCTTCAGACCGTCCGCCGCCTCGACCCCCTCGGCGTCACCCGCGTCGCCGGTCTCCTTGGGCAGCAGCCGCGCCGTGGCCAGGCTGGTCAGCGGCGTCAGGGCCATCGACAGGATGACCACCGCCGTCGCCGCCGCCGAGATCCGCGGATCGAACACCCCGGCGCTGAGGGCCGCAGCGTAAAGGACGAAGGCGAACTCGCCCCCTTGCGCGAACAGCACGGCGCGCTCGACCGCCTCGCGCTCGGACGCCTTGAACAGGCGCGCAATGCCATAGATGGCCACCGCCTTGACCGCCATGAAGGCGATCACCCCGCCGATCACCAGCCGCCAGTCGGCCGCCACCACGGCCAGGTCCAGCGACATGCCGACCGACAGGAAGAACAGGCCCAGAAGGATGGCGCGGAAGGGCTCGACGTCCGCTTCCAGCTGATGCCGGAAGGTCGATTCCGACAGCAGGACGCCCGCCAGGAAGGCGCCCATGGCCATGGACAGGCCGCCCTCGTTCATCAGCCACGCCGAACCGACCACCACCAGCAGGGCCGCCGCCGTCATCACCTCGCGCCCGCCATATCGGGCCAGGAAGCGGAAGATGGGATTGGTCAGCCAGCGCCCGGCCACATAGACGACCACCAGCGCCCCGACCGCCAGGCCGATGGTCTGCCACAGCGGCGGTCCCGCCGTCTCGGCCGCGCCGCCGACCGCCGCCCCCAGCACCGCCACCAGCGCCAGCAGCGGCACGATGGCCAGGTCTTCCAGCAGCAGGATGGACACCGCCCGCTGGCCCGAGGGCGCGCCCAGTTCGCCGCGCTCGTCCAGCATCTGCATGATGACCGCCGTGGACGACAGGACAAAGCCCATGGCGATGATGAAGGCCACCGGGATCGACAGCCCCGCCGCCATGCCGGTCAGGGTCAGCAGCAGGCCGGCGCCCAGAACCTGGGCCGCGCCCAGGCCGAAGATGTCGCGCCTCAGGCCCCACAGCCGGCTGGGCCGCATCTCCAGCCCGATGATGAACAGGAAGATGACCACGCCGAACTCGGCGACATGCAGGATGGTCTCCGGCTCGCGGAACACGGCCAGTCCGAACGGGCCGATGGCCAGGCCCGCCGCCAGGTATCCCAGCACCGAGCCCAGCTGCAGCTTGCGGAAAATCGGCACCGCCACCACCCCGGCGCCCAGCAACACGGCGATATGCCCCAGACCCATTCCCGCCGGTTCGGCCATGAAGGCTCCTGTCCTCTGTCGTTTCGCAACCATAGTGGGGACGGATCGCGCGCTTGGCGAGAGGCGCGCGGACGCAGCGCCACAGTTTGGCCGAAAGATCGCGGATCACTTGCGCCCTGGTCCATGAACGGAGACGTCCCATGCCCCCTCTGAAGTCCGCCCTGGTGATGGTCACAGCCCTGGGCGTCGGGGCGCCCGCCGGCGCGATCAGCGCGCCCGCGCCGGTTCCGCCGCGCGTCATCGACGGCGAAGCGACCGCCGCCGCCTGCCGAGAGTACGGTTTCGACCTGACCCGCCCGGCGCCATCCTTGGCCATGCGCGCCATGGCCGCTCCGGCCGTGGGCATGGCGGGTCCGCCCCCGCCCCCACCGCCGCCGCCGCCTCCTCTGCCGACAGGCACGTTGAATGAAGTGGTTGTCAGCGGTTCGCGCATCGGCGGCGCCACCCTGCCGCGCCCGCCCGGCCCGGCGGTCGCCGCCGACACCGAACGCTATCCCGACGCCACGCCCAATCCGGTCAAGCGGGTGGCGGACCAGCCGGTCTCGACCTTCTCGATCGACGTGGACACCGCCAGCTATTCCAACGTCCGCCGCTTCCTGGATTCCGGCCGCGCCGCGCCGCGCGACGCCGTGCGGGTCGAGGAGATGATCAACTATTTCGACTATGGCTACGCCCGGCCCGAGAGCGCGTCGGAACCCTTTGCGGTGACCGCCGTGGTCACGCCCTCGCCCTGGAGCCAGGGGCGCCAGATCGTGCATGTCGGGCTTCAGGGCTATGAGCTGCCGGAAAGCCAGCGCCGCCCGCTGAACCTGACCTTCCTGGTCGATGTCTCCGGCTCCATGGGGTCGGCGGACAAGCTGGACCTGGCCAAACAGGCGATGAACCTGATCATCGACCGGCTGCGGCCCCAGGACACGGTGGCGGTGACCTATTACGCCGAAGGGGCGGGCACGACGCTGGCGCCCACGCCGGGTACGGACAAGCTGCGCCTGCGCTGTGCGGTGGCCAGCCTCTACGCCTCGGGCGGCACGGCGGGCGCCACCGGCATGACCAACGCCTATGACCAGGCCCAGGTCAATTTCGCCCGCGACCGGGTCAACCGCATCCTGATGTTCACCGACGGCGACTTCAACGTCGGCGTCACCGACGACAAGCGGCTGGAAGACTATGTCGCCGACAAGCGCGGGACCGGCGTCTATCTGTCGGTCTATGGCTTCGGGCGCGGCAACTATCAGGACGCGCGGATGCAGGCCATCGCCCAGGCGGGCAATGGCGTGGCCGCCTATGTCGACAGTCTGAACGAGGCGCGCCGCCTGTTCGGGCCGGCCTTCGACCGAGGCGCCTTCCCCATCGCCGACGACGTCAAGGTGCAGGTCGAGTTCAACCCCGCCCGCGTCGCCGAATGGCGGCTGATCGGCTATGAAACCCGCCTACTGAACGAAGAGGATTTCGCCAACGACCGCATCGACGCGGGCGAGGTCGGCTCGGGCGCCAGTGTCACGGCCCTGTACGAAATCACCCCTGTCGGCGGCCCGACCCAGGTTCCCGACCGCCGCTATGAGTCGGCGCGTCCCCAGGCGGCGCCGGGCGCGCGGGGCAACGAACTGGGCTTCGTCCAGATCCGCTACAAACTGCCGGGCCAGCCGACGTCCGACCTGATCCAGCAGCCAATCCGCTACCCAGGCGCCGCGACCCGATCCGGCGAGGCGACGCGCTGGGCCCTGGCCGTCGCCGCCTTCGGCCAGAAGCTGCGCGGCGATCCATGGATGACGGCCGACTATGGCTGGGACCGCATTCTGGACCAGGCCCAGGGTGCGCGCGGCGACGACCCCTTCGGCGACCGGGCCGAGTTCGTGCAGTTGGTTCGGGCGGCCTCGGCCCTGCCGGAGCGGCGAACCCCTTAAACGTCGAACCTGACCCCCTGAGCCAGGGGCAGATCGCGGCTGAAATTCACCGTCTGGGTCTGGCGGCGCATATAGGCCTTCCAGGCGTCCGAGCCGGATTCGCGGCCGCTGCCGGTGTCCTTTTCGCCGCCGAAGGCCCCGCCGATCTCGGCGCCCGACGGGCCGATGTTGACGTTGGCGATGCCGCAGTCCGAGCCCCAGGCCGACAGGAAGGCCTCGGCCTCGCGCACGCTGTCGGTGAAGACGCAGGATGACAGCCCCTGCGGGACCGCGTTCTGCATCACCACCGCCTGATCGAAGTCGCGCCAGGTCAGGACATACAGGATGGGGGCGAAGGTCTCATGCATCACCACCGCGCTCTGGGCCGGCATGCGCACGATGGCGGGCCGCACATAGACGCCGCCCGCGCGCTGGACCCGGTCGCCCCCCGCGATGACTTCCCCGCCCTGTTCGACCGCCTGGGCCAGGGCGCGGTCGAAGGCGGCCCCGGCGTCCTCGTCGATCAGGGGGCCGACCAGGGTTCCCGGCTCGCGCGGATCGCCGATGGGCAGGCTGGCGTAGGCGGCGGCCAGCCGTTTTACCAATCCCTCGGCGACGCTCTCATGCACCAGCAGGCGGCGCAGGGTGGTGCACCGCTGGCCCGCCGTGCCGACGGCGGAAAAGGCGACGGCGCGCACCGCCATGTCCAGATCGGCGCTGGGCGTCACGATCATGGCGTTGTTGCCGCCCAGCTCCAGCAGCGACCGGCCCAGCCGCGCCGCCACCGTCGCCGCCACCGCCTTGCCCATCCGGGTCGAGCCGGTGGCCGAGACCAGGGGGATGCGCGGATCGGCGGCCAGGGCTTCGCCCGCCTCGCGCCCGCCGATCAGCAGCTGGCTCAGTCCCTTCGGCGCCTCGGCCCCAAACCGGGCGACGGCGCGGTCGAACACCGCCTGGACGCCCAGGGCGGTCATCGGCGTCTTCTCGGACGGCTTCCAGATCACCGGATCACCGCACACCAGGGCCAGACAGGCGTTCCAGGCCCAGACCGCGACGGGAAAGTTGAAGGCGGTGATCACCCCCACCGGCCCCAGCGGCTGCCAGGTCTCGCGCATGTGATGGCCTGGCCGTTCGCTGGCCAGGGTCAGGCCGTATAGTTGGCGCGACAGACCCACGGCGAAGTCGCAGATGTCGATCATCTCCTGCACCTCGCCCGCCCCTTCGGAGACGATCTTGCCGGCTTCCAGCGTCACCAGCCGGGCCAGGTCGTCCTTGGCGGCGCGCAGTTCCTCGCCCAGCAGGCGCACCAGCTCGCCCCGGCGCGGCGCGGGAATGCGGCGCCAGCTGGCGAAGGCCTGAACCGAACGCGCGATGACGCCCTCCACGTCGGACGTGGCCGCGACCTCGGCGCCGGTCGCGCCGTCGATGGGCGAGCGGGTCGTCAGGCCCGCCCCCCAGGCCGAGGGCGGAACCCCCAGCCGGTCCAGGATCGCCTTCGCTTCGTTCGCCGCCGTGGTCATGGCCGTTCCCCTCTGATCGTCGCCCCGCTCTAACCGGCCCGCGCCCGGCTTGGAAGCGGAACCGCAAGGGGCCGCCGGGGGTTGTCAGGCCAACAGTTCGCAACAGGAGTTGGCGCGATGAAGGTTCGTGACGTGATGAGCAAGGATGTCCAGGTCGCCCGCCCTGGCGACCCGATCCAGGAGGTCGCGCGCCGCATGGCGTCCGGCGACTTCGGCTTCATGCCCGTGGCCGACGGCGACGCCCTGATCGGCACGGTGACCGACCGCGACCTGGCGGTGCGCGCCGTCGCCGGCGGCGCGGCACCCTCGACCGCCGTGGTCGAGTTCATCACCCGCGACGCCGCCACCGTGCGCGACGACGACGACCTGAAGTCCGTGCTGGACCTGATGAGCCGCCGCCAGATCCGGCGCGCGCCCGTGATCGACAAGAACGGCCGCCTGGTCGGCGTCGTCTCTCTGGGCGACCTGTCGACGCGGGTGAAGGAGAAATACGCTGGAGAGGCCCTGGAGGAGATCTCCCGCACGGCCTGACGTTAAGGCCTGCTTCACCCTTCCGCTTGACCGCCCGTCAACGCTCGCCCGCCATTCTGGCCGGAACAGCGAGAAGGATGCGGCATGGCGCGCGCTCAGTTCCAGAAGGGCCAGAAGGTCTGGGTCGAATGCGTCGGCGCCTGGGCCCATATCGAACAGGTGCAGCCCGTCTGGGCCAAGGGGTTCGATGAGCCGGTGCGCGTCACCTATGACGTCGGCCTGGGGCGCGAATTCACGGCCAATGAGCTGATGCTGCCGGTCGAGGATCAGGCCGGCGGCGACCTGGGCGACTGGCGCCTGCTGCGCGCGCGCAACAAGTGGCAGATGGCCGAGGACTGTCCCCACCATCCCTATCCGGGCACCTATCCGGTCGTGGTCACCGACGCGGCCGACTGGGGCGGCTGGCGCGTACCGGGGGCCGAATACGACCGCGACCCGGACCGCATCGAGTTCCAGGCCCGGCTGATCGCCGCCGCGCCGCGCCTGATGGGCCTGGCCCAGGCCCTGACCGACATGGTGGGCGAGGCGCCGGACGACGCCCCGGCCGAGGCTTTGGCCCTGGCGAGGCAAGCGCGCGAAATCCTGCGCGGTGTCACCGACATCCTGTCGCCGCCGCCGACCGAGATCGCCGCGCCGCGCGTGGTCGAGGCCGCCTGAACCGGCGCCCCCTGATGCTGCGCCCCTGACGGTGCGAATCCCGTCGATGCGAATCGCGCGCTCGACAGGATTCGCCGACGCAGCCTAGATTCACGGCCATCGTCGAATCGTTCAGGAGAGCCCCTTGCCCAGCAAGGAGCGCCGCTTTCAAGGGCCGGGCCGTCGTGCCTCGGACCGTCGCCAGGCCCCGCCGGCCTGGGCGCGCATCCTGCTGCTTGTCGTCACCCTGGGCGTCGCGGCCTATGTGCTGCTGTTCGCGCGCGAGATCGCCCGCCCGGCGCGTGAGGCCCTGCATCTGCGCCAGGCCGCGCTTCAGACCGATGCCGAGCTGCTGGCGGCGCGGTTCCAGACGCGACTGACCCTGGCCCAGGCGGGCCTGTCGTCCGGTCAGGCGCTGTTGAACGCCGGCGCGGCGTCGGCCCAGGCGCTGAACGCCGCCCGCGCCGTGGCCCCCGACACCGCCTTCGCCGTGCTGGACGCCGACGGCGCGCCTCTGGAGGCCCAGGGCGCAGAGGCCCGAATCTTCGCCGTCGGCGCCGCGCCCGACACGCCGGCGGCGTCGGCTGACCGGTCGGGCGTGATCGTGGCGACGTCCGGCCCCGCACGCCGCATGGCCGCGCGCATCACCCCGCCGGTGGTCCGCGTGGATGCGGCTGCGCGCGTTGCGCCGGACCTGTCTCTGGCGACAGGTCAGACGGTTCTGGCTTCGACCTGGTCGGCGAGCATCGGCGGATCGGCCGAGGCCATCGGCCTGGACGTCGCGGCGCTGAACGCTCTGGAAGCCGAGACCCCGCCCGCGCCCCGCACCGCGCCCGTCGACGGCCACACCCGCCTGGTGGCTGCGGTTCCGGCCGGCGCCGGCGTCATCGCGGTCGCCTCCATGCCCATCGACACCGGCGCGGCGGCCCTGCTGAACGACGCCTGGGTTCTGATCACGCCCCTGCTGCTGGGCGTTGCGGTGCTGTTGCTGGTGCTGCTGAACCGCTGGCGTCAGGCGCGGGCCAGCCGCCTGTGGGCCGCGTCCGAGCGCCGCTTCCGCGTGGCGGTCGAGGCTGCGCGCTGCGGCGTGTGGGAATGGGACGCCGACAGCGGCGAGGTGAACCTGTCGGACTATATGGCCGAGATGATGGGCTTCGACGGCGGCGGCCCGGTTCCGGCCGAGGCCTTCATGGAGCGGGTGCACGCCCGTTATCGCGACCAGGTCGGCCACGCCCTGCGCCAGGCGGCGGCCTTCGGCGCCTTCGAGGTGACCTTTCCGGTCAAGGACGCGGCCGGTCGCGTCCGCTGGATCGACGCGCGCGGCCAGGGCCGGGGCGACCGGGGCGAGACCGGCTTCACCGCCATCCTGGGCGTGGCGCTGGACATCACCGAGGCCCGCCGCGCCAAGGCCCAGGCCCAGGCGGCCGAAAGCCGGCTGCGGGACGGCATCGAAAGCGTGTCCGACGCCTTCGTTCTGTTCGACAAACAGGGCCGGCTGATCCTGTGCAACCAGGCGTTCCAGGACGCCTTCGGCTTTGCGCCCGGCGTGGTCCAGAAGGGGGCGCTGAAGGACGAGCTGAACCGCATCGCGGCCCTGGCCGTGAAGACCGAACACCCCGGCGCCGGCGGGCGGGCGGGCGCGCGCGAGGTCGAACTGCACGACGGCCGCTGGCTGCAGCTGGTCGAACGCTTCACCTCGGACGGCGGCTCGGTGGTGTCGGCCGCCGACATCACCGCCATCAAGCAACAGGAAGCCGAGCGGCAGAAGGCGTCGGACAATCTGCGCGCCATGGTCGATCAGCTGGAGGCCAGCCAGGAGAAGCTGTCTCTGCTGGCCCGCAAATACGAAGTGGCCATGACCCGCGCCGAGGCCGCCAACCAGGCCAAGTCCGAGTTCCTGGCCAATATGAGCCACGAGCTGCGTACGCCGCTGAACGCCATCAACGGCTTTTCCGAGATCATGGCCGCCGAGCTGTTCGGCCCGCTGGGCGACGCCAAATACAAGGGCTACGCCGCCGACATCCTGAAGTCAGGCCAGCATCTGCTCAGCCTGATCAACGACATCCTGGACATGGCCAAGATCGAGGCCGGCAAGATGACCCTGCACTATGAGGCGGTGTCGCTGCGCGAGGTGTGCGACGACGCGGTGCGGCTGATGCGCGGCAAGGCGCAGGAGGCGGGCCTGTCCCTGACGGTCGAGGCGGCGGCCGGCCTGCCCGAGATCGAGGCCGACCATCGCGGGTGCAAGCAGGTGATGCTGAACCTGATCTCCAACGCCATCAAATTCACGCCCGAGGGCGGATCGATCACCGTGCGCCTGGCGGCCCTGGGCGCCGAGCGGGTGCGGGTGGCGGTCACCGACACCGGCATCGGCATCGCCCAGGAAGACCTGGACCGCCTGGCCCGCCCGTTCGAGCAGGTCGAGGGCCAGCATTCCAAGACGACACAGGGCACCGGCCTGGGTCTGGCCCTGACCAAGTCACTGATCGAACTGCACGGCGGCGCCCTGCACATGGAAAGCCAGCCGGGCGACGGAACCACCGTGTCCTTCGACCTGCCGGTGCGCCGCCCCGGCGCCGCGGCCCCGGAACAGACCGAACAGGCCCAGGCGGCCTGAGGCCTCAGCCGTGGCCAGCGCTGTGTTCCCGGGCGCCGTGTTCCCCGTCGACGGCCGGGGCGCGAACCACGGCCTGGACCGTCAGCGCGGGCGCCGTTTCAAACGTCAGGTTCAGCGTCACCTGCGCGCCCTCGACCAGGGGCTGGGCCAGGTCGATCAGCATCAGATGTTCGGCCCCCGGCTTCAACGCCACGGCCTCACCGGCCGGCAGGGCCAGCCCCTCGGTCAGCTGGCGCATCTGCATCATGCCGCCTTCGGTGGACATGGTGTGGATCTGGGGCGTCGCGGCCGCCGGCGTGGTGAACCCGGTGAAGCGATCGGCCTGGCCCGCGGTCAGGGTCAGGTAACAGGCGCCCACGCGCGCGCCCTTGGGCGACGGGCGGCACCAGGCGTCGGCCGCCTGAACCCCGACGGCGGCCGGCGGCGCTTCGGCCTTTTCGGCCGGCGGCGAACAGGCGGCCAGGGAACAAGACAGAGCGGCCGTGGCCGTCAGTGCGGACAACAGGGCAAGGCGCATGGTCGGTTCCTCGGATCGTGGGGTCGCGCGTCCATAGCAGAGCGACAACGGCGACCGCCAGATCGAGGCGGCGTTCAGACCGACATGCGTCGCCGGTTCAGATGCAGCGCCGCCCCGCCCGCCAGCAGCAGGCCCAGCAGGATCATCGCCCATTCCGACAGGGTCGGCACCGTTGCGGGCGGCGGCGGCGGGGCGGCGCCGACATCCACGACAAAGCTGCTGGCGACGGTGTTGGGGAAGGACTGGTGCGTCGCATAGGCGTGGGTGAACAGCACATTGCCGCCCCCCGGCGCCTCGGCCGAAATGGCCAGGGTGGGCGTGCCCGCGCCCGGACGAACATCCGAGGGCGCATAGTTGATGCTGGTGTCCTGATCCAGGTCGATGACATAGGCCGATGGCGACCCCATCATCATGTCCACACCGCCGGCGCTGGTGTAGAATCCGGCGCGTTCCCCGCTCACGGTGGCGCAGACATGCACCGGCGAGGCGATGGTCTGCGTCGGCACGCCGGTGACGGTTATGGTCGCGGAGGCGGCCAACACGCATTTGCCGTTCACGCCGTACACATTGGGTGTGTTGAAAAGGTCGTTCGTGTCGGCCTGGGCGACCAGGGTCACCGTCACATCGGTCCGCGGCCCGATCGGGGCGGGCATGCGCAACGTCACATGATCAATGGTCTGCGTATCGGTGACCGGCCCGGCATGGGCGGCCGACGCCACACCCAGTCCGGTCGCCAAGGCCAGAACGGCTCCCAGCATCTTCATTGGAATCATGTCCCCCGTCTTCGATGCCGGACTCTTCGTGCGACGGCCTTTCAGCGTCGACCGGCTTGCGACGAACGTGGGCATTGCCGCGACAAAACGGCGATATGTTTTGACGACCGTGTCGTACGGGCTTGCGCAAAACACACGACGAAACCGGCGCGGCATACGACGAACGGGGGTTGCTAAACCCCGCCGATCCTTTCTTCTCTAAGCCGAAGCGTGGCCGTTCCACGGAGTTGGCGCGAGGCTTCACCGGATCGGGGGGAAAGATTGCCGGTCAGTGCTGAAAATCACCCTGGCGCGATCCTGCGCGAACCCGCGATAACGCCCGTCGTCATTCGGATGGTGATCCTGGTCTGGGTCTTCGCCGTGCTGATGGCGGCCACCGGCCACGCCATGCAGGGGCATCATCCGTTCGACTTTCTGCTGCTGAACTACATCCCGCCCATGGCCGCCAGCACAGGCGGCGGATCGCGCCGCGCCGCCGGCTTCGGACGCCCTGTGGGTCAAGGTGCGGCAGGGCCAAGTGCGGGTGCCGCTGTCGCAGGTGTCGCACATCACCGCCGCGCGCGATCATGTCTTCCTGCATGCCGAAGGCCGCACCTGGATGCACCGCACGACCATGGCGCGAATGGAGACTTTGGCCGCGCCGCACGGCCTGATGCGCATCCACCGCTCGGCCATGATCAGACCCAGCCAGGTCGTGGCGGTGCTTCAGTCGGCCAAGAGCCTGAAGGTGCGTCTGGCCTGCGGCGCCGAACTGCCGGTCGGCGGCGCCTATCGCAACGCCATACGCGCCCATCACCGAGATTCCTGAGGCCTGACGTTCGATCGGCCACCCGCCCCCCGAATGGAAGCCAACGAGCATTGGGCGAACAGGGTCAGGTCTCCACAACGGCCGGAAGGCAAAATGCAAAGCTGCGCCGCATTGCAGACGTTCGAACGATGCATGGCCAGCGTGCAGCGCTATAAGCCGGACGACCATGGACCGGCCAGAACCAGCGCCACTGCCTTGGGCTTCGGGCGCGTCCGGGCCATCGCCACTGAGCGTGACGACGCCAGTTCGGTCACCGTCCGTGACGTTCGCAGAGCGCCTCTCTAATGGGCAGCCGCCGATTAAGCGTATCCGGTCCGATCATTCCCGCCCACGAGGCGCGGTTCACGCCGTCTTCGGACCGCTGTTCGCCGCGTCTGGACGGCGACATCAGCGGCGTCCTGCACATGGTGGCGGCCCTGCCCACCACGCCGCGCGACGCCATCGCCCTGACCATGGCGCGGCCGGTCGAGATGAGGGGCGAACTGCTGTGGAGCCGCCTGTCCCCGGCGGAGCACGCCGCCATGAACGCCGCCTCGCGCCGCGCCCAGGATGATCCGCAACCGACGTCTGCGGCAGGCAGTTCGGCGGGCGCGCCCATGGACCTGGCCTGCCGCATGTCCGACGCCGAGGTCGACGCGGTGCTGAACCGCATCCTGGCCATGATGCCCGAGGCGGCGCGGGCCGAGTACCGCGCCCAGTTCCGCGCCGACCGGGAAACCGCCCGGCGAATGGCCTGCCTTTATCGGGATGCGACATGACCCGGAATGTCCGGTCCCGTAGGGCCAGTCCGTTCTCGATGATGAACACCGGGGGAAAGACCATGAAGACACGGATCATCGGCCTGGCCGTCATCGGCGTGGTGGGGCTGGGCCTCGTGGCCTGCAGCGGCGAGCGTCAAACGGTGCGGGGCGAGGACGGCGAACGCGTCGAGATCGCGCACGGTTCGGCCGCGACGCGGATGACGGCGGTCGATCTGCCGTCCTTCCTGCCGGTCTATCCGGGCGGCCGTATCGAAAGCACGGTCGGCGGGGTCAGTTCCGGCTCCACCGGATCGCAGAAGGGCGGCATGATGGTGTTCGTGACGGGCGACGCCCCGGACAGGGTCGCGGCCTTCTATCGCTCGCGCCTGGACGGTTCGGGCCTGACGGAACGAACCGACGCCAATCTGAACGGCGTCCTGATGATGACCGCCAGCAGCGCCGACGACGTCGATCGCGGCGTCCAGGTCAGCATCGCCCCCGAAGAGCACGGATCGCGCGTCACCCTGATCTACAGCAACGGCGGCGCTTGACGGGGCCGAGCCCGGTTCCCAGTCTCGCGGCTCACGGGTGGGGGCTCTGAATGGATTGGCGGCGGGTCGAACAGCTTTTCGACGAGGCACTGGATCAACCCGCGGCCGAGCGTGAGGCCTGGGTCCGGCGCATGGCGGCCGACAACGCCTTGGCCGATGAGGTGCTGAGCCTGCTGCAGGCCGCCGATCGCAGCGGCGCGTTTCTGGCGCCTGAGGCCCCAGAGGTCGCCGAGCCATCCGCCACGGGCCAGAGGTTCGGCGCCTGGCTGCTGCAGTCGCGGCTGGGCTCGGGCGGCATGGGCGAGGTCTATCGCGCCGAACGCGCCGATGGCGAGTATCGCCAGTCCGCCGCGCTGAAGCTGATGCGGCCCCTGCCGAAATCCTATTGGGGACGGTTCCAGGCCGAGCGGCAGATCCTGGCTGAACTGGAGCATCCCGGCGTGGCGCGTCTGCTGGACGGCGGCATCAGCGACGACGGCCGCCCCTATATGGTGCTGGAATATGTGGCCGGCGCCCCGATCGACGACTGATGCCGAACCCATGGCGCCGACGCCGCGACCCGCGTCCGGCTGGTGCTGGCCGTCTGCGAGGCCGTGTCCCACGCCCATTCGCGCCTGATCGTGCACCGCGATCTGAAGCCGTCGAACATTCTGGTCGATGACGAGGGGCGGACGCGGCTGATCGACTTTGGCGTGGCGACCCTGTTCACCGGCGACCGCAAGGCCACCGAGACGCCGCTGTCGCTGGAATACGCCGCGCCCGAACTGCTGCGGGGCCAGACGCCCGGCACGGCGACGGATGTCTATGGGCTGGGCGCGGTTCTGTTCGAGCTGCTGACCGGCCGGCCGCCGCTGGATCTGGGCGATGCGCCGGTGGCCACGGCGGTGCGCCAGGTGCTGGACATGGAGACGCCGCGACTGGCCTCGACGCCGATGATCGCACCCATCAGTCCTGCCCTGAAAAGCGATCTGGACGCCATCCTGGCCCGCGCCCTGCGCAAGGAGCCGCAGGCCCGCTATCCGACCATCGACGCCCTGGCCCAGGATCTGCGCCGCGCCCTGGCGGGTGAAGCGGTTACGGCGCGGCAGGGCGAGCGCGGTTACGCCGTGGCGCGCTTCGTCCGGCGGCGGCGCTGGCCCATCGCGGCGGCGGCGGCGATCACCCTCAGCCTGTCGGCAGGCCTCGCCGCATCCCTGTGGCAGGCCGAGGCGGCGCGTCGGCAACGCGATGTCGCCGTGCGAGAACAGGCGCGGCTGGAGGCGGTGCAGCAGTATCTGCATTTCATGCTGCGCGGGGCGGCCGAAGCCGGCGGGCCGGACGCTGACGCCGGCCGCGTGCTGGAGGTCGCCGCCGAGCGGGTGACGGCGCTGTTCGACCGCGACCCGGCGCGCGGCGGGCCGGTGCTGCACACCCTGGGCGAACTGTTCTTCTATCTGGACGACTATGCGGCGGCCGAACCCTTGCTGCGGCGCCTGGTCGAGGCGCCCGGCGTGCGGCCCGATCTGGCCGCCTCGGCCGCCTATGACCTGGCCCAGGTGCGGTTGAAACAGGCCGACAAGGACGAGGCCGAGCGTCTGCTGACCCAGGCCCAGACCTTCTGGCGCGGGGACGAGGATCGCTGGCGCTCGCAACTGGTCGACAGCCGTCTGGTGCAGGCGCGCCTGCTGCGGGATCAGGGCCAGACGGACGCGGCCATCGACCTGTTGCGCACCCATCTGCCGATGCGCATCGCCATCAGCGGCGCCAACCATCGCGAGACCGGCGTCTATCACAACGATCTGGGTGTGATGCTGGTCGCCGGCGGTCAGCGGGACGAGGCGATCCCGTCGTTCCAGTCGGCGCTGGCGGTCTGGGCGGCGACGGGGTTGGACACCGGGCCGGACGCCCTGAACACCCTGAACAACCTTGCGGCCCTGCATGTGTTGGCCGGACGGCCGGCCGAGGCCGAGCCTCTGTTCCGCCGGGCGGTGCAGGTGCGGCGCGGCCTCTATGGCGCCTCGGCGGCCATGGCGGCGCTGCTCAGCAACCACGGCAAGACCCTGACCCAGCTGGGCCGCCCGTCCGAAGCGGTCGCACTGCTGCGCGAAGCCGCCGCTATGGCGCGCGAACATGCGGGCGTAGGCAGCCTGCATTTCGCCTCGGCCTCGGCCGGTCTCAGCGAGGCGCAACTGGCCCTGGGCGCGACCTCGGAGGCGGCGCGAACGGCCGAGGCGGCCCTGGCGGATGTCGTCGCGGCGCTGGGCGAGGCGCATCCGGCCGCTGCGGTGCTGAAAGTCGCCCTGGGGCGCACGCGCGCGGCGCAGGGGCGGCGGCCCGAGGCGGCGCGGCTGCTGAACGAGGCGGCGGCGGGCCTGGCCCCCCTGGGCGCCGGCGGGGCGGCCCAGGTCGAGACCATCGAAAAGATCAGGCGTCAGTACGGTCTTACGGCGGGCTGACCCCCTCATCCACCGACAGTTCGCGGAACAGCCAGGCCCGCGCCTTGACCCAGTCGCGACGCACGGTGCGGTCGGTGACGCCCATGATCTCGGCCACCTGCTCCTCGCCATAGCCGGCGAAGAAGCGATATTCGACCACCCGCGCCAGACGCGGGTTCAGCCGTCCCAGCCGGTCCAGCGCCTCGTCCAGCTCGATCAGGCGGCTGTCGCTTTCCCAGAAGGGCTCCACGTCGTCCAGCAGCAGGTCGGCCTTGCCGCCGCCGCGCTTGGCGGCCAGGCGCGAGCGGGCGTGATCGACGAGGACGTGTCGCATGGCCACCGCCGCCGCGCTGAGGAAATGGGCGTCATCGTGGAAGGTCTGACTGCGGCGCAGCTTCAGCCAGGCCTCGCTGACCAGGGCGGTGACGCGCAGGGTCTCGCCGGCCCGGACCCGAAACCGCTCGCGCCGGGCGATGCGGCGCAGGGCGTCCCACAGTTCGGGCGTCAGTCGGTCGACCAGGCGATCCTCGATGCGGGCCTCTGACGCCCGGGGCCGGTGGTCACGCGCGGCGGCGGACATATCGATCGCTGTGGCGGTCAAGACATCCCTCCGACGCTTGCCAGACGCATGACGGCATCCCCGCCGACCGGGCGTGTCCGGTCGGTCCGCGAATCTTCGTTTGATAAAGGGAAATAGGCAAGGACATCGACATGCGAATGCGTTTTCTGATGGTCGCCACGACGGCGGCTCTGGCCCTGGGCGCCTGTGGCGACAGCGAACCGTCGGCCACCGTTCCGGCGACGACGAACGGCGCGGCCGCGGCGCCCGAAGCGGTCGAGGCGGTCGAGGCGGTCGCGCCCGCCGGTCCCCCCGCCACGCGCGAGGACGTCATCGACGCCCTGACCTGTCACTCCCTGATCTCCCAGGCCATGGCGCACGACATTCTGGGTGGCGACGCGAGCGCCGCAGCGGGCGTTCGCAATCAGACCCGCTGGCGCGTCGAAGCCGACCGTCGCGCCAAGGCCGCGGGCCTCTCGGAAGACGAGTTCGCCGCCATCCAGACCCAGGCTCGCGCGCCGATCGTCACGCGCGCGGAATGGGAGGCCAACCAGCCGAAAGTCGCCGACTGCATCGCCCGCACCCCCGGCCGCTGAAGACGTCGGGCCTCACAGGTCCGGCATACGCGTGACGCGGATACGAACCGGGGTCTCTTCGCCCGGCGCGAAATAGGCCCCGTTCGCCGGCACATCCCCCGCCGGCAGCGGGAAGACCAGACGATGGTCCGCCCCGTCGGCGCCCGGCCTCAGGATCAGCCGCGCCTCCGCATTACGCGCCGTTCCATCGTCGAACGACGCGGAAAGGCCCGTGAATTCGCAATCCAGGTTCGACGGCAGAGGCAGAGGCTGGTCCACATCGCAGAACGGCTGGTGCAGCACATATTCACCCTCCAGCAGATCCCCGTCGTGGCGCAGTTGCAGCGCCATCAGGGCCGCATCGTCCGGGTCGTCCAGGCGCGTGACGCGCCAGTTCCCCTGAAACGCGCCCGCCGCGCTGAGCGCGCCTGCATCCTCGCCGCCGTCAGCGGGAGCGGCGGAGGGCGGGGTCTGGCTGCACGCGGGACCGGCCATGACCAGGGTCGCCGCCAACGCCAATTTCAACAGTGCTCGCATCGGTCTGTCTCCCATTTACGCAGGATCGGCCGGCCGGTCGCGCAGACCGACCGGCCGACAAGGCTTCATCCGATCAGAAGATCCGGCCGATGCCTTCGCGGATGCGGTCGTGCGTCCGACGTTCGGCTTCCTCGGCCGCCACACGGGCCGCGCGCTGGGCCGCGGTTTCGGCCGCATTGGGCCCGCGCGATGACCCTTGAGCGCCAGCATAGCCGCCGCTGGCCGCCTGACCGCCCGCACCGGGGCCGCCGGCGCTGGGCGCGCCCTTGATGCCCGAAATGCAGCATTCGGCCTCGGTCGGGGTCGGCACCGTGTTCTTCAGATAGCACCGACCATAGAGGGTCGAGCCGGGGATGGTCATGGTCCACGACTGGCACCGGCCATCGGCGTCGCAGGCCGACTTGCAGGCGCGCCAGTCCTGGCCCGAGTTCAGGTCGAACTCATGATAGTCGCTGCCGAAAAGATCGGTCCGCTGCATGGGCCGCCACTCCTCCTGAGGCTGTGCGGCGGGAACCTGTTGCCCTTGCGTCGCAGCCACAGTCGATCCGCCGCCGACGGCCGATCCGCCCGCCGCGCCCCAGTCGGCCGGTCCCAGATAGCGGACGGACGAGATGGAGCCGTTCCAGTCGCCCATGTCGCTGACCTGGCCCTGGACGATCCGGCACTGGCCCCGGAAGGCGGCGTCCAGACAGACTTCCCACCGACCTTCGGCGACCAGGCTGCGCGCCATGTCGTTGAACCGCACGCTGTTCAGGTCGCGCACGGCGCGGTCGATCCGTTTGGACTGACCGCCATAGCCCTCGCCCTCATACAGGGTCAGGGACGGTCCCCCCTGCGCCAGGGCCATCGCAGCCCCCGTCGCGCCGCCCGCCAGCACCACCAAGGCCGACAGCCCCGCAATCCATCGTTTCATGTTCCGATCCTCTCAAGATACAGCCCCGAACACGAAAACGCGGTTCGGGCCGCATACCGGACAGGCGGATCGGCTCTATTTCCGTTCCGATCTCAGGCCACGCGGATCGTCGGGAGACAGGTCTGAGTTGTCGACGCGATTGTCGTGCTGACGATCGGTTTTCCGGTCGCCTCGGGCTGACAAGACGCCGAATCCACGCGCCGGCGCCATCACCATCCGTACTTCAGCCCGAACTGGCCGCCGTGGCTGGAACTGGCGTCGCCGTACATCGCCCGGTAGCCGAAGTTGAGCATCAGCCGTTCATTCAGCGACCACTCCAGCCCCAGATCCAGATTGACCGCATTGCGCGACCATTCATCCAGCGGAATCAGATACCTGGGGCTGCCCGCCCAATCGGCGTAGCGGACCCCCTGGTCGCCCATGCGCTCCAGTTCATGCGACCATTCCACCCGCGCGCTGGGCCAGATCTGACCGTGGCGCCGGGTATCGAGGCTCCAGCGCAGGGTCGCGCCCAGATTGGCCGACAGACCGCTCTGCTTCAGCGCGTCCCAGGCCAGGGCCGACAGCCCGGCGCCCGTCTCGGTGAAAGCATCCAGCGTCATCTCGCGCGCATCGACCCCAGCATAGATTTCGCTGGTCAGGGCGGCGCGCCGGATGACCCGCCCGAAGGCGGCCGAGGCGAACAGGATGTCGCCCGAACGGTCCCCATAGGCATAGCCTGAAGGATCGCCGCCCAGACCCTGGACCCAGCGCCGAGAAGAGAAGGCCAGGTCGGCGTAGCCTATCACGCCGTCGATATAAAAGGCCTCGGCCGGACGCCAGCTGGCGTATAGGGCGCCGGTGACGGCCGAGCCTTCGCTGAGGGCGCCCTGATCCCCGATCCTGGTCCGGTCCTCGCCGTAGCCTAGGCCGCCGCCCAGGATAAGCCGGTCGCTGACCCGAACATCCAGACCTGCGCTCACCCCTTGAGTGGTGAAGCGACTGTCGTCCTGACCATCCGCGGCCTCCCGACCCCAGTCGACCGAACCGGCCGTCCAGAAGCCGATGGAATGGCCGCGCGTCTGATCTGTCGTCGTCGGCGCGGCGTTCAGACGATCGCCGAATCTGGACGGACCGGTCGTACCGGTCGATCGGCGGTCGGCCCACCGATTCAGCACCAGCATCTCCCGATCCCGGTCGTCGTTCAGGGCATCTCGATCCAGAGAGGTCACCGGCTGTCCCAGTTCACGGCGCAGGGCCATGCGTGGGTCGCGGTCGCGGCTGGAGCCGACAAGGTTCAGGCTCAGGCCGTTGGACGAGCCATTGGTCCCATCGCGCAGGGCCTGCATACGGCGCTGGAAATTGCTGATCTGGGCGCCGGCGAAACGGCCGGCCGCGGTCACCTGGCTGGTCGCCACGCCCCGCACCTCGGGATCGACGCCCGCGTCTGGACGGCGTTCCACCGTGATGGTCACCGTGCCTGGAGCGCTGACCGCGAAGGCGTTGCTCAAGGTGTAAAGTACAGTCGCCTCACCGGTGAAGCCGTCCGCCGGGGTAAAGACCAGATCATAGAGTTGAATCCCGCCTTGGCCGGTGCGCGATACGATCCGCGCCGTTCCCGCCTGACCCGGCCCCACCGAAACCACTGCGGCGCCAGTGAAGGGCGCGCCGCCGGCGCCTGCGGTCAGCTCCACCGTCGCGGTCCGACCGGCCAGGATGGTGACCGTCTTTTCAGGACCGGTCGCCACGGCGGGACGGACGGTGATGGTCACCGTGCCGGGCGCCGAGGCCCCGCCCGCATTGTTGACCGTGTAGGTGAAACTGTCGGTCCCGGAGAAGTCGCCGCGAGCCGTATAGACGATGCTCATTCCCTGGACGACGGCGGTCCCATGCGCCGGCGGCGAGACCACCGACACCGAGGTGATATCCACCCCTACCACGCCATGGGTGACGTCCAGGGTCACGCTCTGGCCGCCCACGGCCGTGGCCGTCTGCGGCTGAACCGTCGGGACCGGGACGCCGATCTCCAGCGCATAGACGGCCGTCCCGGTGAAACCGAAGACGTCGGTCGCCGTCACGGTGAAGCTGTGGCTTCCCGCCAGGGTCGGCGTGCCGGTCAGGCCGCCACCCGTGGCCAGCGTCAGACCGGCCGGAAGCTGGCCGCCGGTCACCGCCCAGCTATAGGGTCCGACGCCGCCCGTGGCGGTTAATGTCTGGCTGTAGGCCATGGTCAGAAGGCCACCCGGCAGGGCCCCCTCGGCGGGCGCGGGCCTCACGCTCGGCGCGTCGACCTGCAAGGTGTAGGCGCGGGTTCCGGTCGCGCCATGAACGTCCGTCGCCCGCACCTCGAAGCTGAAGGCGCCCGCCACGGTCGGCGCGCCTGACAGGACGCCGTCGGGCGACAGAGTCACGTCTCGCGGCAAGGCGCCGTTCGAAACCGCGAAACTGTAGGGCCCCGTCCCGAGCGAGGCGGTCAGGATCGCCCCATACGGCGTCGTCGCCTCGGCGGTTGCAGGCGACAGATCGCCCAGGGCCAGAACCGGCGGCGTCACCGTCACCGTGACCGTCGCGGAGACGGAATCGCCGCCCGCATTGGTCGCGACATAGGTGAAGCTGTCGTCGCCCGAGTAACCCGCCGTCGGCGTATAGAGGAAGGTCAGGCCGGACACGGTGACCACACCATGTGCCGGCCCTTGAGCCACCGCGATGCTGTCGGCCTGCGGTCCGCCAAGGACCGGCGTTAGTCTATTGCCGCTGCTGTTCGCTGCGACGGTCGTGGCCACCGCCCCCGCCGTCGGCGGCGCAGGCAGGACCACCTCCAGGCTGTAGGCGTTGTCGATGTGGAATACGCCGCCTCTCGATGAGTCCGTCGCCCGGATCGTGAAAGTGAACGTACCCCGCTGGGTCGGCGTCCCCGACAGGACTCCACCGGCCGACAGGGTCAGGCCGGCCGGCAAAGCTCCGCCACGCAGCGTATAGCTGTAGTCCGGCGTGCCGCCGGCGGCGGAGAAGGTCTGGCTGTAGGCGGCGTGCTGCAGAGCGCCGGGCAAGGCGCCCGCGGCCGGAGACAGGGTCAGGTTCGGCGGGTCGATGGTCAGGTAACGCAGCGAAAACGCGGTCGCCGGCCCACTGCCTGTCGAACTGTCGTTGAGGGTGATCAGGATGCTCGCATTGGCAAGGCCCGTCGGCGTGCCGGAGATCACGCCCGCGCTGTTCATGCTCAGCCCGTCCGGCAAGCCGGTCGCCGAGAAGTCGACGTAGGGCGCCCGGCCGCCTGTGACCGTCAGCGGTGCGCCCGCGCTGTTGTAGGGCTCGCCTACCCTCCCGCTGGCCGCAGGCAGGGCGATGGTGAAGGCCGGGTTGCCGATCCGCACCGTCACGGTCGCCGGATCGGACGCACCGATGGCATTGGAGGCCGTGTAGGTGAAGGTGTCGGTCGCGTCGCGATAGCCGACCGGAGGCGTGTAGCTGACCTGTCCGGCGTCATCGATGCCCACCGTCCCGCCTTGCGCCGTCGTCGTCGATCCGACCGCATAGCGCGTCGGATTGTTGGTCACATTCGCGGCCAGGCTGAAGATCGTCGGCGTCGCCGTGCCGGTGTTGTAGGGGATCAGCGGGCCATAGGTGACGTCCCCGGCCACCGGCTTGTCCGCCGCTGTGAAGCCGTTGACAGCCGTGGCGGTTCCGCCGGGCGTGGTGACGACCACGTCCACGGTTCTGGGCGTATAGAGCGCCGGTCCCGCGACCTGGAGCTGGGTGGCGCTGCGCCCCATGATGGCCCCCGTCACGCCGCCGAAGGTGATGCTCGTCGCGCCCTCCAGGTTCGTTCCGGTTACGGTGACCGTATAGACCCCGCTTGTGGGGCCGACATCGGGCGAAATGGTCGTGATCGTGGGCGCCGCGACATAGGTGTAGCCGCCGGTCGCGCTGCCGCCGGGCGTCGTGACGGTCACGGTCACCGCGCCTGCCGCCTGGGCCGGACTGGTGACCCGCAGTTCCGTATCGCTGCGGCTGATTATCGCCGCCGCAGCGCCGTTGAAGGCCACGGCCGTCGTGGTCGCCAGGTTCGTTCCCGTGATGACGACCGTCTGCAAGCCGGTGGCGGGACCGCTGTTCGGAGAGATCGTCGAGATCGTGGGCGCACCGACATAGGTATAGGCGCCTGTCGCGGTCCCTCCCGGCGTGGTGACGACCACGGCCACAGCCCCGGCGGCGCGGGCGGGAACCTCGGCGCTGATGCTGGTGGCGGTCGCCGTGAAATGGGTCGCCGCATTGCCGCCGAAGGTCACGGCGCTGGCGTCGGCGAGGTTGGTCCCCGTGATGGTGACGGTCGCGCCGCCGGAGGTGGGGCCGCTGTTGGGCGAGATGGACGAGATCGTCGGCTGTGGAACGGCGAATTCGGCGACCACGTCGAACGGATAGGCCGAAGCGGACACGCTGGCGCTCGGGCTGGCCATGGAGACGCCCAGATACAGCCACCCGCCGCCGTCGGCGGACAGGCGGTTCATCTCGTTGACCACGGTGTTGGACAGGCTGGTCGTCGCCACGCCGCTGCCCGACTGCAATATGAACCCGCCGACAGAGGGGCTGGTTCTGATCAGACTGAACCCCGCCGCATCGTACGTCGCCTCAGTGCTCATCAATGTGATGTTCACGGCGTTTCCGGCGCCATGGCCGACGTCATAGCGATAGCTGACGCTGGCCGACGTGTATGTTCTGCCGGCGGGAACATTCACCGGCTTGTAGAACATCATGACGTATTCGCCGGAACCGTCCTGAATCAGATAATGCCCCATGCCCACGGAGCCATAGTGCCCGGTGGAGTATTCGATGGTCCGTCCATCCTGGTCGAACGTCTCGGTCTGAGCCTGGGCGGGAGAACCGGCCATCAAGACACCCGCGACAAGCGCCAGCGCCACAAGCCCATTGAAGATCGCCCCGCACGTGGCGCGCGAGCTCCTGGCGAGCACAGCCCCCAGCCAACGGGCCGCCCGACAGGCATTGCGGCGCGCGCGCACCGTTTCACATTCCCGACCCGCCATGGCCAATCCCCCCACGTGACGCGCACGCTCTTCGCGGCGGCTCCCCGCCCCGCTCGAAACCGCTTAGTCTCGTCTTCGAGATCGGCCGCAAGGCGCCCAGGTCGCGAACGCATCATTTTGAGACGCTGGGTGGAAAGATTCTCGCCTTAGCCGTTTCTCGAACGCCTACAGATCATCCTTCAGACCATCGGAACCGGCCCATGACGACAGGCTCCAGAACTGACCGGCTGCCGTATCTGACGGCCTATATCGGCGCCGATTACGCCGACAGTTTCGCTGCCTGTCGCGAGGTGATGGCGGCGATGTTCGACCTGGAGGCCCCGACGCCCGAGGTGCGCGCGAACTACGTCATGGACTTCGCCGTCTATGATTATGGCCCGATCAAGCTGGGCCAATCCCGGTCGTCCGCCTCGATCATGACCCGCAGCCCCCAGACCATCGCGCGGACCGGGGTCGATCACTTCCATGTCCAGTTCTATCTAAACCACGGCTTCGTCATGACCCTTGACGGCGCCGAGCATTCGGTGGCCCCCGGCGATGTCTGCATGCTGGATCTGGCCCGGCCCGTCGCCATCCGCACCGAGGGAATCGACAACCTGTCGGTCATCGTCGAGCGCGGTCTGCTGGAGCCGCTGCTGGCCGACGTCAGCGACCTGCACGGGCTGATCCTGCGCCGGGATACGGAAGACGGCGTCACCGTGCGCGAACATATCGAAGACATGTGGAGCCAGGGCCCAGACCTGACCGTCGCAGAGGGGCTGGAATGGAGCCGATCGACGGCCGCCCTCCTGGCCGCCGTGGTCAAGGCGGGCAGCCAGCACCGCGCCGCCAGCCGGGCCGAAATGCGCAAGAGCCAGTTCCGCGCCATCTGTCGTCGGATCGAACGCGACCTGGGCGACCCTCGCCTTGCCCCGGCCGCGCTGGTGGACCAGTTCTTCATCACGCGGCCGACCCTGTACCGGATGTTCGAATCTCATGGCGGGATCGGGAAATACATCCTTACGCGGCGGCTGACGGGCGCGTACCGGGATCTCTCCGATCCGACGCTGGCGCACGAAAAGATCGCCAGTGTTCTCGGTCGGTGGGGCCTTGAAAGCCACACCGCAGCGGGACGCGCCTTTCGTGCGGCCTACGGCGTGACGCCCTCGCAGTGCCGGTCCCGCGCATTGACGGCTTGCCGCACCCAAGGCGTCCGGGACGCCGCGTTCACAGTGCCGGCCGAGTTGCCTTCGAACATCAAAATTTTTCAGGGTCAGGGCGCTTGAAGAATGAGCGTCTGACCTGACAGCGCTGCCCCCCATAATCGCCAATCCAGCCCAAATGCACCCTGGCGACGCTGGGCCCGCCCACAGGGGCGGCGCCAATTTAGCGCACCTGATTTTGCGGTGGCGCAAAAGGCCGTGCGGCAAACCCGATACAAGCCGGTCCAGCAAGGATCGACCAGATCAGGGGCGTCGCTATGCGCAAGTCGGAAACGGAACAGGCGGGGCCGGGCATCCGGGTCCAGTTCTTTGGTCGCCCGTCCGATGTCTTCGGCGCCGAACAGCTTTGCGCGGCGCCCGCCCAGGGGCTGACCCTGGGCGCCCTGCGGCAGCGGCTAGCGCAGAGCCTGGCCGGCGAAGGCGGTGAAATCCTGCTGGACCCCTCCGTACGCGGCGGCGTCGACGACCAGGTGTTTGCCGACAGCGCCACGGTGAAGCCGGGCCAGACCGTCCTGTTTTTCTCGACCTTTTCGGGGGGCTGAGATGGCGGCGGTTTCCAGGCTGGAGCACCGCTTTCTGGATGCGGGCGACGAACTGAACGACTTCACCCAGACCTGCGCCGCGCGCGGGGTCGATGGGGCCATCGTCGCCTTCACCGGACTGGCGCGTGACCGGGCCAAGGATGGCGCGCGCGTCGATGAACTGCGGCTGGACTGGCATCCGCGCCTGACCGAACAGTCTTTGCAGCGGATCGCCCAGGATGCGCTGGACCGGTTCCCCGTCACGGCGGTCTATGTGGTGCATCGCTGTGGCTGCATGGCGCCGGGCGACACCATCGTCTTCGCCGCCGCCGCATCGCCGCACCGGCGCGAGGCCTTCCAGGCGGCCGATTACCTGATGGACCGGCTCAAGAGCGAGGCGGTGTTCTGGAAACACGAAAGCGGCCCCGATGGCGGCCGCTGGATCGAACCCACTGAGCAAGATGGGGCCGCGCTGGCCCGCTGGAGCGACTGACATGGCCGGCATCGACGACCGCTTTGACTTCCTGCCGCTGAACATCGCGGTGATGACGATTTCGGACACGCGGGACGAAAGCACCGACACCTCGGGCGGTCTGCTGATCGACCGGCTGACGGGGGCGGGCCATGCCCTGGCCGACCGCGCCATCGTCAAGGACGAGGTTCCGGCCATCCAGGCCCGGCTGCGCGACTGGATCGCCGATCCGGGCGTGGATGTGATCCTGACCACCGGCGGCACGGGGTTCGCCCCGCGTGATGTGACGCCCGAGGCGGTGCGCCCGCTGCTGGACCGGGTGATGGACGGCTTTTCGGTGGTGTTCCATCAGGCCAGCCAGACCACCGTCGGCGTCGCCACCCTGCAATCACGGGCCCTGGCCGGCCAGGCGGGCGAGACCTTCATCTTCTGCGTGCCCGGTTCGACCGGCGCCTGTCGCGACGCCTGGGATCTGGTGCTGGACGCCGAACTGGACAGCCGCTTCCGCCCCTGTTCGCTGGTTGGCCAGATCCCGCGCTGTCGGGGCATCTGCCCATGAGCGGCCTGACGCATCTGGACACCGAGGGGCGGGCGCGGATGGTCGATGTCTCGGCCAAGGCGCCCAGCGCGCGCCGCGCCGTCGCCCGCGCCGATCTGCATTGCCGCCCCGAGACCCTGGCCCTGGTTCTGGAAGGCCGCGCGCCCAAGGGGGCGGTGATACAGACCGCCGAGCTGGCGGGCGTTATGGCGGCCAAGCGCACCGCCGACCTGATCCCCCTGTGTCATCCCCTGCCGTTGTCCAAGGCGGCGGTCACGATCACGCCCGACCGCGACCTGCCCGGTTTCCGCATCGAGGCGGAGACGGTCACCGTGGGCGTCACGGGGGTCGAGATGGAGGCCCTGACGGCCGCCTCGGTCGCGGGCCTGACCCTGTACGACATGCTGAAAGCCGTGGACCGCGCCATGCGTCTGGATCAGGTGCGGCTGGTGCTGAAGTCCGGCGGCCGGTCGGGCGAATGGCGGGCGCCGGATGAGGTTTGGCCATGATCGATTTCGATGACGCCGCCGCTCTGGTGCTGGGGCTGGCGCAACCGCTGGAGGCCGAAGATGCGCTTCTGGCCGACGCCTGCGGCCGGGTGCTGGCCGCCCCCGTGACGGCGTTCGCGGATGCACCGTGGCGCGCGGTTTCGGCCATGGACGGCTATGCGGTCCGGGACGCCGATCTGGCGGTCCTGCCGGCGCGGCTGCCGATCGTCGATACGATCTACGCCGGGCGCGCCGATCCTGCGCCTCTTCTTCCGGGAACCTGCGCACGCATCTTCACCGGCGCCCCGACGCCCGAGGGGGCCGACCGGGTCGTGGTGCAGGAACAGGTGACCCAGGATGACGGTCACGCGGTCTTTTCGACCGCGCCGGGCAAGGGCCGCCATGTGCGCGAGCGCGGTTCGGACTTCCGGGCTGGGGATGTGCTGTTGAAAGCCGGCGCGACGCTGACGCCCCAGGCAATGGTCGCCGCCGCCTCGGCCGACCAAGATCGGGTGAATGTGGTGCGCCGCCCCCGTCTGATGGTCGTGGGCACCGGCGACGAACTGGCCGAACCGGGCAGGGCCCGCCAGACGCTGGGCGCCATTCCCGAAAGCGTGTCGTTCGGGGTCATGGCCCTGGCTCGCCAATGGGGCGCCGAGGTCGTGGGCCGTCGCCGCGCGCCCGACGATCCCGCCGCCCTGGAAGCCGTCGCGGCCCAGGCCCTGTCGCTGGCCGATGTGGTGGTGGTGACCGGCGGCGCCTCGGTGGGGGAACGCGATCACGCGCGGGCCATGTTCGGGCCGTCCGGTCTGGACCTGGTCTTCTCCAAGGTCGCCATCAAGCCGGGCAAGCCGGTGTGGATCGGCCGGGCAGGGGGGCGGCTGGTGGTCGGCCTGCCGGGCAATCCGACCTCGGCCCTGGTGACGGCGCGGCTGTTTCTGGCCCCGCTTTTGCACGGCCTGGCGGGCGGCGAGCCGCGCACCGCCCTGGCCTGGGCCTGGGCCGAACTGGCGGGCGATGTCCCGGCGACCGGCGAGCGCGAGACATTCCTGCGTGGACGGCGCCTGGCCGATGGCCGGGTCATGCCGGCGAGCAATCAGGATTCGGGCGCCCAGAAGACACTGGCCGACAGCGATGTCCTGATCCGCCGCCGCGCCGGAGACTCCGGAGCCGGGGCGGGCGAGAGGGTCGAAGTGCTCGCCCTTTAACCCCGGCTCCTTCGCCTTCGCCCGGCCCCTTCGCGTTCGTCGGGAACGCTGGTCTGGGAAAGGGCCGCCGGCGAACCCTGCAGGCTCAATCGAGGAAACGCGGGAACAGAACCGTGTCCTCGATGCGGATGTGAGCGCGCAGGTCTTCGCGGAATTTCCGACATCCTTCGTACAGCCTGCGCCACGAACCGCAGGCGTTGGCGGGCGGGGTCAGGCCGTCGCTCATCTCGTCCAGCACCGCCAGCTGGGCCTCGACGTCCTCGTGCTCGATCATCATGCGGGCGATGGGGTGATGCACCATCGGACCGGCCGCGTTCAGCATCATCGGGAACAGAATCTGCTCCTCCTTCTGCTGGTGCATTTCCAGATCGTCCGCGATCAGGGCCAGCAGGTCGCCCATCCCCAGCGGCGCCTGCGGATGCCGGCGGTGGACGCGTTCGACCTTGCGCGCCAGTTCGATCAGTTCGGGCAGCTCGCGCCTATGGGTCTGATGATAGCGTTCCAGGATGTGCGCGATCAGCGCCGGCGTCGGCATCGACGCTTCGGACATCGTGTCCGGTCGGTCCGGCGCTGTGGCTTCCAGGGTCATGGCCGCGCTCCTGTTGGGCGACCCTTTCCTTAGGCCCGACGCGCGCCGGCCGGCTTGATGGCGGTCAAGGCGAACCTTGATGGTCCGTCTTCAGGCGACAAACCTTCGTCGGCAGAGGGCGCGGCGACGCGCAGGCCGGGGCGCCGCACCGAATCACCTAGCGTTTCGTTCCGGCCGCCAGACGGCCCGTCCCATCGCCAGGATGCGCGTCATGACGAAACATACCGTTCTTGCTCCCGCGGCTCCCGACCTGGGCTTCGCCCTGGCCGGGCCGGAACGGGACGTCACCGTCGATGTGACGTCCTCGATCAACGAATATCTGATGCGGGCCGACTGGCGGGTGAACGCCAACGCCAACCAGGGCTATTCGCTGGGCGGGCTGATCCTGAACGTCTCGGGCAAGGTCATCGCCAACTACTGGCTGTCCCAGGTCTATCCGGCGGCGGTCGGGCGGGCGCACCGCGAGGGCGACCTGCATATCCACGACCTGGACATGCTGGCGGGTTATTGCGCCGGCTGGTCGCTGCGCACCCTGCTGACCGAGGGGTTCAACGGCGTGCCGGGCAAGGTCGAATCCGGCCCGCCGCGCCACATGTCCAGCGCCATCGGCCAGATCGTCAACTTCCTGGGCACGCTTCAGAACGAATGGGCCGGCGCCCAGGCCTTCAGCTCGTTCGACACCTATATGGCGCCGTTCATCCGCAAGGGCGGACTGACCTATGCCGAGGTGCGCCAGTATATTCAGGAGCTGATCTTCAACCTGAACGTCCCCTCGCGCTGGGGCACCCAGACGCCCTTCACCAACCTGACCTTCGACTGGGTTTGTCCCGAAGATCTGCGCGACGAGATCCCGATCATCGGCGGAGAGGCCGCCGACTTCACCTACGGCGATCTTCAGGCCGAGATGGACATGATCAACCGCGCCTACATCGAGGTGATGTGCAAGGGCGACGAAAAGGGCCGGGTCTTCACCTTTCCCATCCCCACCTACAACATCACGCCCGACTTCCCCTGGGAGAGCGAGAACGCCGAACGACTGTTCGAGATGACGGCCAAATACGGCCTGCCCTATTTCCAGAATTTCGTGAACTCGGACCTGAAGCCCAACATGGTGCGGTCCATGTGCTGTCGGCTGCAGCTGGACCTGACCGAGCTGCTGAAACGCGGCAACGGCTTGTTCGGCAGCGCCGAGCAGACCGGATCCCTGGGCGTGGTCACCCTGAACTGCGCGCGCCTGGGGTACCTTTACAAAGGGGACGAGGCGGGGCTGCTGGCGCGGCTGGATGCGCTGATGGACCTGGGCCGCGACAGTCTGGAGATCAAGCGGGGCGTGATCCAGCGGCTGATGGACGACGGCCTGTTCCCCTATACGAAACGCTATCTGGGCACGCTGAGAAACCACTTCTCGACCCTGGGGGTGAACGGGGTCAACGAGATGATCCGCAACTTCACCGACGACGCCCACGACATCACCACCGACTGGGGCCACGCCTTCGCGGTGCGTCTGCTGGATCACGTGCGCGCGCGCATCGTCGAATACCAGGCCGCGACCGGCCACATGTACAATCTGGAAGCCACGCCGGCCGAGGGCACGACCTATCGCTTCGCCAAGGAAGACCGCAAACGCTTCCCCGACATCCTGCAGGCCGGGACCGACGACCAGCCCTATTACACCAACTCCAGCCAGCTGCCGGTGGCCTTCACCGACGATCCGTTCGAGGCGCTGGAGCGGCAAGAGGTGCTGCAGCGGAAATACACCGGCGGCACGGTGCTGCATCTGTACATGGGCACGCGACTGTCCTCGACCGAGGCGTGTCGCCGTCTGGTCCAGCGGGCGCTGACCCGGTTCGGCCTGCCCTACATCACCATCACCCCGACCTTCTCGGTCTGCCCGACGCACGGATACCTGGAGGGCGAGCACGCCTTCTGTCCGCGCTGCGACGAGGAACGCCTGTCCCAAAAGCGGCTGGCCGCCGCCCAAGCCTGACGAAAGGAACCACCATGTTCGACGCCACGCCCGCCGGGGGCGCCGCCCCCGCCGCCCTGACCCTGACCGACGACGAGCGTCAGCCGTGCGAAATCTGGACCCGGGTGATGGGCTATCACCGGCCCGTCTCGTCCTTCAACCGCGGCAAGAAGGGCGAGTTCGCCGAACGCACCTGTTTCGACGAGCGGCAGGCCGGGCTTGGCTGAGATCCGCATCGGCGGGCTGGAGCGGCTGTCGCTGTGCGACTGGCCCGGCGAACTGGTGGCGACCCTGTTTCTTCAGGGCTGTCCCTGGAGCTGCGGCTATTGCCACAACCCGCACCTGATCCCGCCACGCGCGGAAACGGGTCTGGACTGGCAGGCGGCGCTGGCCTTTCTGTCGGGGCGGCGCGGCCTGCTGGACGCGGTGGTGTTTTCGGGCGGCGAGCCGACGCTTCAGACCGCCTTGCCCGTCGCCATGCGCCAGGTGCGCGAGATGGGCTTTCGCATCGGCCTGCATACCGGCGGCCCCTATCCCGCGCGCCTGGCGGCGGTGCTGCCTCTGGTCGACTGGGTCGGCTTCGACGTGAAGGCGCCGTTCGACGCCTATGCCGACACCACCGCTGTTCCCGGCAGCGGCCGCCGGGCGCGCGACAGCCTGCGTCTGCTGCTGGCCAGCGGCGTGGCCTATCAGGTCCGCACCACGGTTCATCCCGGCCTGCTGGACGCGGCGGCCCTGGCGCGGATGCAGGCCGAGTTGGACCAGATGGGCGTCGTCGGCTGGACGCATCAGGCGTTCCGGCCCCAGGGCTGCACGCCCGACGCCCTGGCGGCGCTGGACCGTCTGCGCCGGCCTGCGACCGTCTGACGCCGCCCGTTTGCGCGGCCGCAACCTGTCCGGCGCGGCGCGGCGCTAGACAGACAGTTGATCAAAGGAAGGACGGTCGATGTCCACCGCCGCCGCCATGCGGGCCTATCGCGGCCCCGCCTTGTTCTGTTTCGGCTTCCGGCCCTTCTTCCTGTTCGGCGCCGTCTGGGCCGCCGTGGCCACGCCGATCTGGCTGACCGCCTATGCCCATGGCGGCGCCCTGGCCCAGGCGGGGATCGGGCTGGACTGGCACATTCACGAGATGCTGTTCGGCTTCGTCGGGGCCATCGTGGCGGGTTTCTTGCTGACTGCCGTGCCGAACTGGACCGGGCGTCTGCCGGTGGTCGGGGCGCCGCTGGCGGGGCTGTTTCTGCTGTGGCTGGCGGGACGGGCGGCCATGCTGGCGGCGCCGATGCTGGGCCTGCCCGCCTGGGTCGCCAGCATCGACGCGGTCTTCCTGGTCGTCTTCGCGGGCGTGATCTGGCGCGAGGTTCTGGCCGGGCGCAACTGGCGCAACCTGCCGGTCGCCGTCCTGGCCAGCCTGTTCGCCCTGGCCGATGTCGGGGTTCATCTGCGCGTCGAGCCGGCCGGTCTGGACCTGTTCCTGCGCCTGGCCCTGGCGGCGGTGGCCATGCTGCTGGCGCTGATCGGCGGGCGGGTGACGCCCAGTTTCACGCGCAACTGGCTGGTGCGCAGGGGCGGTCCTCTGCCCGCGCCGCCGGCCGGTCGGTTCGACCAGGCCGTGCTGATCGCCACGGTCGTGACCCTGGGGGCCTGGGTCATGTCGCCCGAAGCGGGGGCGGTCGGCGCCCTGCTGGCGGGGGTCGGTGCGCTGCATCTGGTGCGGCTGGCGCGCTGGCGCGGGTGGCGCACGGGGGCCGAGCCGCTCGTGCTGATCCTGCACATGGGATATCTGTGGCTGCCGGTGGCGTTGATCCTGATGGGCCTGTCGGCGGTGGGGGCAAGCGTTCCCATTTCGGCCGGGATACACGCCCTGACCGCCGGCGCCATGGGGGTGATGATCCTGGCCATGACCACCCGCGCCAGCCGCGGGCATACGGGGCGCCCCCTGGCCGCAGGTTGGGGCACCAGCCTGCTTTATGTCGCGGTCAATCTGGCGGCGATGGCGCGCGTGACGGCCGGCCTGGTTCCCGATCTGCACGTCCCCGGCCTGATCGTCTCGACCGTGCTGTGGAGCGCGGCCTTTGGCGGGTTCGCCCTGATCTATGGCCCCATGCTGCTGAAACCCCGGCCCGATCTGCGCCCGGCTTGATCTTCATCAAGCCCTGTGGCGGCCGGGGTCAACAGCGTCCGGCGCGCCACGCCCTAGACTGTCGCTGAGTTCGCTCCGAGCCGTCCGACCTAACGCCATGCGCCAGGGTCGGCCGGCCGGGCTCCGAAAGGGGCCGAGGGCGCGGCGGGAAACCGCTTCGCCTCCCGTGTTTGGAAAGGAGCTTCCAAATGGCCTTTGAAGGCCACGCCGCCGTCGACGGCTTCGGCCGGCGTTTCCGCTATCTGCGCCTGTCGGTGACGGAGGTGTGCAATTTCCGCTGCACCTACTGCCTGCCCGATGGCTTCAAGAAGACCGGGCCGATGTCCTATCTGGACGTGGACGAGATCGGCCGCCTGGTCGGCGCCTTCGCCGATCTGGGCCTGGGCAAGGTGCGGCTGACCGGCGGCGAGCCGACGGTGCGCAGGGACTTCACCGACATCGTCGCCCGCGTCGCGGCCCAGCCGGGCGTCGGCAAGGTGGCGGTCACGACCAACGGCTGGAATCTGGTGCGGCACGTCGATCGCTGGCGCGCGGCGGGCCTGTCGCATCTGAACGTCAGCATCGACAGCCTGGAGCGGGAAACCTTCGCCCGGATCACCGGTCACGACCGCCTGCCGATGGTTCTGGACGGGATCGAGGCGGCGCTGGACGCCGGGTATCAGGCAGTGAAGGTCAACGCCGTTCTGCTGAAGGAGACCGCCGAGGCGGGCTTCCAGGCCTGGGCCGATTTCGTGCGCGACCGGCCGGTGTCGGCGCGGTTCATCGAACTGATGCGGACCGGCGACAACGCCGACTATTTCGCGGACCATCATGTCGGCGGCGGCGTCCTGCGCGACTGGCTGGACCAGCGGGGATGGACGCCGGCGCCGCGTTCGGGCGACGCCGGGCCGGCGATCGAGTACCGGCATCCCGACCATCGCGGCGCCATCGGCCTGATCGCGCCCTATGCGCCGGGCTTCTGCGACAGCTGCAACCGGCTGCGGGTCACGGCGCGGGGACGGTTGCGTCTGTGCCTGTTCGGCCAGGGCGGCGTGGATCTGCGCCCCTTCCTGTCAGACGACGACCAGCGCGAGGCCCTGCAGGCGGCGGTGCGTTCGGCCCTGACCGGCAAGGCGTCGGGCCACGACCTGCATCTGGCCCGACCGGGCGACACCCGCAACCTGGCGCAGTTCGGCGGCTGATCCGCGGCGCTCGCCTTATCCGCCGAAGGGCGCGACCGGCTGTTTGGGGTCCGGCGGCCAGCTTTCGATTTCGGCCTTGCCCAGCGGTTGCTTGGGCGGCGGCATATGATTGTCGATCAGCGGCGAGGGACGGGCCAGTCGCTCCAGCAACTGGGGCTTGGCGATGGTCACTTCGGGACCATTGACCGACACGCCGTGCCCGGCCAGCCCCGCAAAGGCCCGCGACAGGTTCTCGGGCGTCATGCCCAGCAAAGAGGCCAGCACCCGCTTTTCGTGCGGTAGGACGATGGTCGCGCGACCGTTCTGGCGCACCCGCTGGGTCAGCAGATAGTTGGCCAGCCGCTCGGTCCCGCCGCGCAGCTTCTGGTTCTTCACCGACCGCACCAGACCCCGATAGCAACCCGCCAGTTCGCGCGCGACGGCATAGCCGAAGCCGGCGTCCATCCGCGCCGTGCGTCGCAGGGCCTCGCCCGACAGCATCAGAATCTCGGACCGCTCCAGCGTCCGCGCCGACATCAAGGCCGGGGCGTCCAGCATGACCGCCGCCAGGATGAAGGTCGACACGGGCCGCAGCACGGCCAGGGTGGTTTCCTTGTCCTTCCAAGACCCCTGAAGTTCGACGATGCCGTCCAGCAGCACATACAGGAAGTCGACCGGATCCCCTTCCATCAGCAAGGTGGTGCCGGCGGGGAAACGCTGCAGAAACGATCCGGCGGTCGCGTCGCGGAACGTCTCGTCGGGCAGGCTGGCGAACAACGGCAGCGCCTTGATCCGGTTCAGATCAGACGTTCGCATGGTCATCGGACGCCCTCCGGCCGATTCTGGCGGTTAACTTTCATCAAGCCAGTGTGTCCGCCCCGGCGCGACAGCGCTTTGCGTCAAGACAACTCATCGCCGTCTAGTTTAGCTATTGATTTTCGCTCTCAATAAAATCCCTGTCATCGCGCAACTGGTTTTGAATTCTGGACCGGCGTCTAGGGTGCGCTTGATAAACAGCAAGCCGTACTGATCACGCACGGCGCACATCCTTCCCGACGGAGACAATCTCCAGGTTTCGGGAGGTCGCGAGATGGCGACGGGCGCGAACGGCGGTGTCGGGGCGAATGCAGGCGGGGCCCCGCTTCAACACAAGGGCGCGCAGACGGCCCTGTGGCTCAGCACCTTCGCCTTCACCGCCTGTTTTGCGGTCTGGACGATCTTTTCGATCATCGGCGTCCAGATCAAGGCCGAGCTGGGGCTGAACGAAACCCAGTTCGGACTGCTGGTCGGCACCCCCATTCTGACCGGGTCGCTGATCCGGGTGATCCTGGGCGTCTGGGCCGAACAGTACGGCGGACGGGTGGTCAATCTGATCGTCATGATCCTGGCGGCCGGGGCCACCTTCCTGCTGACCTATGCCGAAACCTATCCGCAGTTTCTGATCGCCGCCCTGGGCGTCGGCATCGCCGGCGGGGCCTTTTCGGTCGGCGTGACCTATGTGTCGAAATTCTTCCCCAAGGAAAAACAGGGCACGGCCCTGGGCGTGTTCGGGGCGGGCAACGTCGGCTCGGCCGTGACCAAATTCGCCGCCCCCTTCGTCATGATCGCCATGGGCTGGGAAGCGGTGGCCCAGATCTGGGCGGCGGCCCTGCTGGTCATCGGCGTGCTGGTCTTCCTGCTGACGCGCGACGATCCCGATCTGGTCGCGCGCCGGGCCACGGGCCAGAAGCCCCAGGCGGCCTGGCTGCAGCTGACCCCGCTGAAGGATCTGCGGGTGTGGCGGTTCTCGCTCTATTACTTCTTCGTCTTCGGCGGCTTTGTCGCCCTGGCGCTGTGGCTGCCGCGCTATCTGACCGGCGTCTATGATCTGGACATCAAGACCGCCGGCATGCTGGCCGCCGCCTATTCGGTGCCCGGCTCGGTGTTCCGCATCTTCGGCGGCTGGCTGTCCGACCGCATCGGCGCGCGCAAGGTCATGTATCTGACCTTTGTCGTCAGCGTGCTCTGCACCTTCATCCTGTCCTATCCGGCCACCAGCTATGTGGTCGAGGGAACCAAGGGCCCCATCGCCTTCCACATGGCCATCGGCCTGCCGCTGTTCGTGGTGCTGGTGTTCGTGCTGGGCTTCGCCATGAGCCTGGGCAAGGCGGCGGTCTACAAGCACATCCCCGTCTATTATCCCGGCCATATCGGTTCGGTCGGCGGCCTGGTCGGCATGATCGGCGGCCTGGGCGGGTTCGTGCTGCCGATCACCTTCGGGATGCTGAACGACCTGACCGGTGTCGCCACCAGCTGCTTCATGCTGCTGTTCGTCCTGGTCGGCGCGGCGCTGCTGTGGATGCACCTGGCCATCGGCCGGATGGAGCGCGCCCACGTCCCGGCTCTCTCGCAACTGCCTGAATTCCCCGAACTGCACGGCCTGCCGACGGCAGGACGCGACGCTCGCTAGCGCAAGGACGCTTCTGCCCATGTCCCGACACGTGCTTCATGACTGGCGCCCCGAAGACCCCGACTTCTGGCGCGCCACCGGCCGCCGGATCGCCCGGCGCAACCTGTGGATCTCGATCCCCAACCTGCTCTTGGCCTTTTCGGTCTGGATGCTGTGGTCCACGGCGGCCACGCGGCTGAACAGCATCGGCTTCCAGTTCTCGACGTCCGAACTGTTCTGGCTGACGGCCCTGCCGGCCCTGTCGGGCGCCACCTTGCGCATCTTCTACGGCTTCATGCCGCCGATCGTCGGCGGGCGGCTGTGGACGACGCTGTCGACCCTGTCGCTGCTGATCCCGGCCATCGGCATCGGCATGGCGGTGCAGGATGTGACGACGCCCTATTCGGTGTTCATCGTCCTGGCGCTGCTTTGCGGCCTGGGCGGCGGGGCCTTCGCCTCGTCCATGGCCAACATCGGCTTCTTCTTTCCCAAGAGCGAGAAGGGCAACGCCCTGGCCCTGAACGCCGGCTTCGGCAATCTGGGGGTCAGCGCCCTGCAGTTCGCCGCGCCTCTGGTCACCGGCCTGGCCGTGTTCGGATCGATCGCCGGCGCGCCCCAGACCGCTGTCGCCAACGGCGTCGAGACCCAGGTCTGGTTGCAGAACGCGGGCTTCTTCTGGGTTCCCTTCATCCTGATCGCCGCCGTCGCCGCCTGGTTCGGCATGAACGACGTGGCCTCGGCCAAGTCCTCGTTCCGCGAGCAGGCCGTGGTGTTCAAGCGCAAGCACAACTGGCTGATGTGCTACCTCTACATCGGCACCTTCGGCTCGTTCATCGGCTTCTCGGCGGCCTTTCCCCTGCTGGGCAAGACCCTGTTCCCGGACGTGAACATCCTGCAGATCGCCTTCCTGGGGCCGCTGGTCGGCGCCGCGTCGCGGGCGCTGACGGGCTGGGTCTCGGACCGGTGGGGCGGGCACAATGTCACCCAGATCGTCTTCGGCGCCCTGCTGATCGGCGTCTTGGGCGTGCTTTACAGCATCGGCGTGTTTGGCGCAGAGGCGACCTTCGGCCTGTTCTTCGCCAGCTTCCTCTGGCTGTTCTTCTGGACCGGCGTGGGCAACGCCTCGACCTTCCAGATGATCCCGGCCCTGGTGCGGGCGGACATGCCGCGCCTGATGCCCGGCGCCACGTCGGAAGAGCGGTTGAAGGCGTCAGAGCGGGAATCGGCGGCCATCGTCGGCTTCTCGTCGGCCATCGGCGCCTATGGCGGCTTCTTCATTCCCCTGGCCTTCGCCAACTCGATGAAGGCGACCGGCGACCCCGCCCTGGCCCTCTACATCTTCCTCGGCTTCTACCTGAGCTGCGCGGTGATCAACTGGCTGTACTACGCCCGGCGCGGCTCGCTCCTGAATGTTTCCCACAGCACGGCGGCCTGACCCATGAGCAACACCCTGGACCGTCTGGCCTTCTTCAAGCGCAAGACCGAACTCTTCTCCGACCGCCACGGCGTCATGAACGACGACGACCGCAGCTGGGAAGAGTCCTATCGAAACCGCTGGCGCCACGACAAGATCGTGCGCTCGACCCACGGGGTGAACTGCACCGGCTCGTGCTCGTGGAAGATCTACGTCAAGGGCGGCATCGTCACCTGGGAGACGCAGCAGACCGACTATCCGCGCACCCGGCCCGAACTGCCGAACCATGAGCCGCGCGGTTGCGCGCGCGGCGCCAGCTACAGCTGGTATCTGTATTCCGCCAACCGGGTGAAATACCCGCTCATCCGCGGCCGTCTGCTGAAGCGCTGGCGCGCGGCGCGGGCGACCCTGACGCCGGTCGCGGCCTGGGCCTCGATCCAGGACGATCCGGCCGCGCGCGCCGACTATGTGCAGATGCGCGGCTCGGGCGGCTTCGTGCGCGCCACCTGGGACGAGGTGAACGAGCTGATCGCGGCCGCCAACGCCCACACGATCCAGCGCTGGGGCCCGGACCGGGTGTTCGGCTTCTCGCCCATCCCGGCCATGTCGATGCTGTCCTATGCGGCCGGCGCCCGTTACCTGCAGCTGCTGGGCGGGGTCTGCGGCTCATTCTACGACTGGTATTGCGACCTGCCGCCCGCCTCGCCCCAGACCTGGGGCGAGCAGACCGACGTGCCGGAATCGGCCGACTGGTACAACTCGGGCTTCATGCTGCTCTGGGGCTCGAACGTGCCCCAGACCCGCACGCCGGACGCCCACTTCTATACCGAGGCGCGCTATCGCGGGGCCAAGTCGGTGGTCATCTGCCCCGACTATTCCGAAGCCTCGAAATTCGGCGACCTGTGGCTGGCGGTGAAACAGGGCACGGACGCGGCCCTGGGCATGGCGTTCGGCCACGTGATCCTGAAGGAATTCCACGTCGACCGGGAAGTGCCCTACTTCCGCGACTATGTGCGCCAGTATTCGGACCTGCCCATGCTGGTGCGGCTGGTGCCGCAGGACGGCGGACTGGTTCCCGAACGCCTGCTGCGCGCGTCGGACTTCGACGGCTCACTGGACCAGGCCAACAATCCCGAATGGAAGACCGTCGCCCTCGACGAGACCACAGGCGAGGTGGTCGTGCCGAACGGCTCGGTCGGCTTCCGCTGGGGCGAGCAGGGCCGCTGGAACCTGGAGGAGAAAGCCGCCGACGGACGCGAGACGAAACTGCGCCTGGGCCTGAAGGGCGTGCATGACGAGGTGGCGGGCGTCCGTTTCCCCTATTTCGCCAACACCGCCTCCAACGGCTTCGCCTCAACCGACCACCCCGACGTCCTGGTGCGCAATGTGCCGGTCAAGCGGATGAAACTGGTCGAGGGCGAGGCCCTGGTGGCCAGCGTCTATGATCTGTTCCTGGCCAACTACGGCGTCGATCAAGGCTTCGGCGGCGAGGCCATGCCGACCGACTACGACGACGCCCAGCCCTATTCGCCCGCCTGGGCCGAGGCCATCACCTCGGTGCCGCGCGACCAGATCATCGCCACGGCGCGCGGGTTCGCGACCAACGCCGAAAAGACCAACGGCAAGTCCATGGTCATCATCGGCGCGGCGATGAACCACTGGTTCCACATGGACATGAACTATCGCGCCGTCATCAACATGCTGGTGATGTGCGGCTGCGTGGGTCAGTCGGGCGGGGGCTGGGCCCACTATGTCGGTCAGGAGAAGCTGCGGCCCCAGTCGGGCTGGGCGCCGGTGGCCTTTGCGCTGGACTGGCTGCGTCCGCCGCGTCAGCAGAACTCGACCTCCTTCTTCTACGCCCACACCGACCAGTGGCGGTACGAGACCGTCTCGGCGGACGAAATCCTGTCGCCCACGGCGCCGGACGGAGACTGGTCCGGCTCGCTGATCGACTTCAACGCCAAGGCGGAACGCCTGGGCTGGCTGCCCTCGGCCCCGGCGCTGAAGACCAATCCGCTGGAGGTGGCGCGTCAGGCCGTCGAAGCGGGCGTCGATCCCAAGGATTACGCCGTCCAGCGGCTGAAGGACCGGTCGCTGGAAATGTCCTGCATGGACCCGGACGATCCGGCCAACTGGCCGCGCAACATGTTCGTCTGGCGCTCGAACCTGCTGGGGTCCTCGGGCAAGGGCCACGAGTATTTCCTGAAGCACCTTCTGGGCGCCGCCCACGGGGTGCAGGGTCAGGATCTGGGCGAAGCCGGCAAGGCCAAGCCCAATGAGGTGGCGTGGCATGACGACGCCCCCGAAGGGAAGCTGGACCTCCTGGTGACGCTGGACTTCCGCATGTCCACCACCGCCGTCTATTCGGACATCGTTCTGCCGACCGCCACCTGGTACGAGAAGAACGACCTCAACACCTCGGACATGCACCCCTTCATCCACCCGCTGACGGCGGCCGTGGACCCGGCGTGGGAGTCGCGGTCCGACTGGGACATCTTCCGCGGCCTGGCCAAGACCTTCTCGGACATCTGTCCCGAGGTTCTGGGCGTCGAGAAGGACGTGGTGCTGACCCCGATCCAGCACGACAGCCCCGGCGAACTGGCCCAGCCGTTCGACGTGAAGGACTGGTGGCACGGGGAATGCGATCCCATCCCCAACCGCACCATGCCCCAGATCACGGTGGTCGAGCGGGATTATCCCAACCTCTACAAGCAGTTCACCTCTATCGGCCCGCTGATGACCAAGATCGGCAACGGCGGCAAGGGCCTGGCCTGGAACACCGAGCACGAGATCGACCTGCTGCGCGCCCTGAACGGCGAAGTGCTGGACGAAGGCGTGTCCAAGGGCCTGCCCAAGATGGAGAGCGCCATCGACGCCTGCGAGGCGGTGCTGATGATGGCGCCGGAAACCAACGGCGAGGTGGCGGTCAAGTCGTGGGCGTCGCTGTCGCGGGTCACGGGGCGCGATCACACCCACCTGGCCCTGCCCAAGGAAGAGGAGAAGATCCGCTTCCGCGACATCGTGGCCCAGCCGCGCAAGATCATCTCGTCGCCGATCTGGTCGGGGCTGGAGTCCGAGCATGTCTGCTACACGGCCAACTATACCAACGTGCACGAGCTGATCCCGTGGCGCACCCTGACGGGCCGCCAGCAGCTGTATCAGGACCACCTGTGGATGCGCGCCTTCGGCGAGGCGCTGTGCGTCTATCGCCCGCCGCTGGATCTCAAGACCACCTGGGTCAAGGGCATGAAGCCCAATGGCGAGACCGAGATCGTCCTGAACTTCATCACCCCGCACCAGAAGTGGGGCATCCACTCCACCTATTCCGACAATCTGATGATGCTGACGCTGAACCGTGGCGGGCCGGTCATCTGGATCTCGGAGACGGACGCCCAGAAGGCCGGCATCATCGACAACGACTGGGTCGAGCTGTTCAACGCCAACGGCGCCATCTCGGCGCGGGCGGTGGTGTCGCAGCGGATGCGTGAGGGGACGACCTTCATGTACCACGCCCAGGAGAAGATCGTGAACACGCCGGGGTCGCAGATCACCGGCCGGCGCGGCGGCATCCACAACTCGGTCACCCGCATCGTGCCCAAGCCGACGCACATGATCGGCGGCTACGTCCAGCTGGCCTACGGCTTCAACTACTACGGCACGGTCGGCTCGAACCGCGATGAATTCGTGGTCGTGCGCAAGATGAACAAGGTCGACTGGCTGGACGAACCCCTCAACGCCAAGGAGACCGCCCGATGAAGGTCCGCGCCCAGATCGGCATGGTGCTGAACCTCGATAAATGCATCGGGTGTCACACCTGCTCCGTCACCTGCAAGAACGTGTGGACCAACCGCGAAGGCGTCGAATACGCCTGGTTCAACAACGTCGAGACCAAGCCCGGCGTCGGCTATCCCAAGGACTGGGAAAACCAGAAACGCTGGAACGGCGGATGGGAGCGCAAGGCCAACGGCCGCATCCAGCCAAAGATGGGGCCGAAGTGGCGCATCCTGGCCAAGATCTTCGCCAACCCCGACCTGCCCGAGATCGACGACTATTACGAGCCGTTCGACTTCGACTACGCCCATCTCCAGGAAGCGCCGGAGATGAAGCATTTCCCCACCGCCCGCCCCCGCTCGAAGGTCAGCGGCCAGCGGATGGAGAAGATCGAATGGGGGCCGAACTGGGAGGAGATCCTGGGCGGCGAATTCGCCAAGCGGTCGCAGGACTATAATTTCGAGGGCGTCGAGAAGGAGATCTACGGAGCCTTCGAAAACACCTTCATGATGTACCTGCCCAGGCTGTGCGAACACTGCCTGAACCCGACCTGCGTCGCCGCCTGTCCGTCGGGCGCCATCTACAAACGCGAAGAAGACGGCGTCGTCCTGATCGACCAGGAGAAATGCCGCGGCTGGCGCATGTGCGTCTCGGCCTGCCCCTACAAGAAGATCTACTACAACTGGGAATCCGGGAAGTCGGAGAAATGCACCTTCTGCTATCCGCGCATCGAATCCGGGTTGCCGACCGTGTGTTCGGAAACCTGCGTCGGTCGCATCCGCTACCTGGGGGTCATGCTGTATGACGCCGACCGCATCGAGGCGGCGGCCAGCGTGGCCGAGGAAGACCTGTATCAGGCCCAGCTCGACGTCTTCCTGGACCCCAACGACCCGGCGGTGATCGCCCAGGCCCGCGCCGATGGCGTGCCGGAGGCCTGGCTGGAGGCGGCGAAACGCAGCCCGGTGTGGAAGATGGCGATGGACTGGAAGGTCGCCTTCCCGCTGCATCCCGAATACCGCACCCTGCCGATGGTCTGGTATGTGCCGCCGCTGTCGCCGATCCAGTCGGCGGCCTCGGTCGGCGCCATCGGGACCGACGGCGACATGCCCGACGTCCGCTCGCTGCGCATCCCGGTAAAATATCTGGCCAACCTGCTGACGGCGGGGGTCGAGGCCCCGGTCGTCACCGCCCTGGAGCGGATGCTGGCCATGCGCGGCTACATGCGGACCAAGACCATCGACGGACGCATCGACCATCCGCTGGCCGAGCGCGTGGGCCTGACCGCCGCCCAGATCGACGACATGTACAAGATCATGGCCATCGCCGATTTCGAGGACCGGTTCGTCATCCCGACGACCCACCGCGAGACGGTCGAGGACGCCTATGACCTGCGCGGCTCGTGCGGCTTCACCTTCGGCAACGGCTGTTCGGGAGGCACGACCGAGGTCGGCCTGTTCGGCCGCAAGGACCGTTCGCGGCCCCGCACCCCCATGGAAGTGAAATGAGGGAGGTCGAATAATGGCCGTCACCTATCGGGCCCTGGCCCTGTTCCTGACCTATCCGACCGAGGGGCTGAAGACCGGCGCCCATGACTATCTGGCCGCCATCCGCGCCGAGGGCCTGGTGTCCGATCCGCTGGTGCGCGCCCTGTCGAAGCTGGCGGACGAACTGGCGCGCGAAGACATTTATGCGCTTCAGGAAAACTACGTTCAGCTGTTCGACCGCACCCGCTCGCTGTCGCTGAACCTGTACGAACATGTGCACGGCGAAAGCCGCGACCGGGGTCAGGCCATGGCCGATCTGGTCGAGCTGTATCAGCAGAACGGGCTGGAGCTGGACGCCAACGAACTGCCGGACTTCCTGCCGGTGTTCCTGGACTATCTGTCCACCCGCCCGGACGCCGAGGCGGCGTCCCTGTTGGGCGAGGCGGCGCATGTGCTGGACGCCATGGGCGAGCGGCTGAAGAAGCGCGACAGCCCCTATCGCGGGGTCTTCGGCGCCCTGTGCGCCCTGGCCGGCGGCGCCGACCGCGAGGCGGTGGCCGCCCTGCTCAGCGAGCCGGACGACAATCCCGACGACCTGGAAGCCATCGACAAGGCCTGGGAGGAGACGGCCGTCACCTTCGGCCCTGGCGACGCCGGCTGTCCCAAGGCCGAGGCCCTGGTCGCGGCCATGAGGGCCGGGCCTGACCCGGCCGCTGAAACCCTGAAACGGCGCGCCTGAGGAGACGAGAGATGCTTGACCTCAACCAGATCCTTTTCGGCGTCTATCCCTACATCGCCCTGGCGGTGCTGGCGATCGGCTCGATCGTGCGTTTCGACCGCGAACCCTATTCCTGGCGCACCGGCTCGTCCCAGCTTCTGCGGCGCAAGCAGCTGGTGATGGGATCGATCCTGTTCCACGTCGGCGTGCTGATGATCTTCGGCGGCCATTTCGTCGGCCTGCTGACGCCGGTGATCGTGTGGGACACCCTGGGCGTTCCGCACAGCGTCAAACAGTTGATCGCCATGGTGGCGGGCGGTTTCGCCGGAACCCTGTGCCTGATCGGCGGCCTGCTGCTGCTGCACCGTCGCCTGTTCGACGCGCGCATCCGGCGCAACTCCAGCTTTGGCGACACGGCGATCCTGATCGTGCTGATGCTCCAGCTGTGCCTGGGCCTGTCCAGCATCTTCGTGTCCATGGAGCATATGGACGGCCACGAGATGGTGAAATTCATGAGCTGGGCCCAGGGGGTTTTCACCTTCCAGCCCGGCGTGGCCAACCACATTGCGGACGTGCACTGGATCTTCAAGGCGCACATCGTGCTGGGCCTGACCATCTTCCTGGTCTTCCCCTTCACCCGGCTGGTGCACATGCTGTCGGCGCCGGTCTGGTATCTGAACCGGCGCGGCTGGCAGCTGGTGCGCAGCAAGCGCATCCTGCCGCTGGACCGCAAGTCCAAGGCCCCGCCGCACCTGCGGGGGCGTCCCTGATGACCGCCGCCGGTCCATCCGTGGTCATCGACGGCGTCGCGGTGCCCGAAAAGCTGATCGCCCAGGAGATCAGCCACCATCCCGCCGCCAGCCTGGCCGAGGCCCGCATCGAGGCGGCCCGCGCCCTGGCCATCCGCGCCCTGCTGCTGAACCGGGCGCGGGGCCTGGACCTGGACGCCAACCCTCAGGTCGATGACGACGGCCGTGAGGAAACCCGTGACGAGGCCCTGATCCGCGTTCTGCTGGACCAGGAAGTCCAGGTGGACGAACCGACGCAAGACGAACGGCGGCGCGTCTATGACGCCGCGCCCGACCGCTTCATGACCCCGACCATGATCGAGGCGTCGCACATCCTGTTGCAGCCGCCCGGAGAAGACGACGCCGACTGGAGCGAAACCGAGGCCCAGGCGAACGTTCTGATCGAACGCCTGTCCGCGCAGCCGGGCCTGTTCGCCGACCTGGCGCGAGAACTGTCTCAGTGTTCGTCACGCGACGTCGGCGGCGCCCTGGGCCAGCTGTTCCCTGGCGACCTGACGCCCGAGGTCGAACGCGCCCTGACCGACCTTGCGCCCGGCCAGATCGGCGACCGGCCGGTGCGTTCGCGTTTCGGCTGGCACGTCCTGCGGCTGGACCGGCGCCAGCCCGGCCGACGCCTGCCGTTCGAGCACGTCCAGGCCGATATCGCCGAGCGTCTTCGCCATCGCGCCTGGGCCGGCGCGGCCGCCCGCTATGTCGCCGCCCTGGCCGACGATGCGCGCGAGACCGGCGTGGCCCTGACGCTGGACGAGGCCGGACAGGTCGCGCCCGGCGCCCTGTCGTTCGGCGATCTGATGGGCGACGGCGAAGCTCTGGCCCTGCGGTCCGAACGCTGGCTGGCGTCGGCGGACCCGGAACTGGCCGAGCTGGCGCGGTCCGAGGCCGAGCGTCGATCACAGCCCATGGCCGCCTTCGTGCGCGAGACCCTGGCCGCCTTCCTGGCCCAGGCCGACGACGAGGTCTGGACCCGCCTGATCTCGGTCGCCCAGGGCGCCGACGACCCGGCGCTGGCCTGCGCCCAGTCGATCCTGCGCCAGACCCTGGCCCCGCCGGCCAAGACCTTCACCCTGATACGGAGACGTTGACGATGCGTCGCATCACTTCGCCCGCCGCCCTGGCGACCTTCCTTGTGACCACGGCCGTCGCGACAGGCGCCGCCGCCCAGACCACCCAGACCGCCCAGACCGCCCAGACCGCCGCCGACAGCGCCAAGGTCATCTTCGACAGCCGCGTGCGGTACGAGAGCGTCGATCAGGACGGCCTGGACCGCGCCTCCGCCCTGACCGTCCGGGCGCGGCTGGGCTGGCGCAGCGAACGGCGCGCGAACCTGCAGTTCCTGATCGAGGGCGAGGCGATCGGCGCCCTGGTCGACGACTATAACGACACCATCCACGGCCCGGCCCGCTATCCGGTGGTGGCCGATCCCGAGACGGTCGAACTGAACCGGCTGCAGCTATCCTGGACCGGCCTGCCGGACACCGAAGTGATCCTGGGCCGCCAGCGTCTGGTGCTGGACAACGCCCGGTTCGTCGGCAACGTCGGCTTCCGCCAGAACGAACAGACTTTTGACGCCGTCACCGTGCGCACCCGCGCCTTCAAGCCGGTAGAGGCGACCTATGCCTATATCGACCGCGTGCATCGCGTGTTCGGCGACGACAGTCCGGTGGGCGAATGGCGATCGGACAGCCATCTGCTGAACCTGTCGGTCCCCACGCCGATCGGCAAGCTGACGGGCTATGGCTACTGGCTGGATTTCGACAATGCGCCGGCCCAGTCGTCGGCGACGGTTGGCGTGCGCCTGGCCGGATCGCGGCCCGTTTCACCCGCCCTCACGGCGCACTGGACCCTGGAACAGGCGCGCCAGTCGGACCATGGCCGCAATCCGGTGCGGTTCGATGTGGACTACACCCTGATCTCCGGCGGCGTGTCGCATGGCCCCTTCACCGCCACCCTGGCCCATGAACGTCTGGGTACGGACAAGGGGCAGGCGTTCCAGACGCCTCTGGCCACCCTGCATGTCTTCCAGGGCTGGGCCGATGTCTTCCTGACCACGCCGGCGGCGGGTCTGCGTGATCGCTCGGCCACCGCGGCCTGGACGGTGCGTCAACCGCCCGTGGGCCGGTCGGCGGTTCTGAGCCTGTCGGCGCGCGAGTTCCATGACGCCGACGGCGACATCCGCTATGGCCGCGAGTTCGACGCCTCGGCCCGGCTGGTTGTCGATGCGCGCTGGGCGGTCGAGGCCAAGGTCGCCCGTTTCGACGGCGCCCGACCGGCCTTCGCCGACCGCACCAAGGTCTGGGTCTCGCTGGAGCACAGCTTCTGATGAGACGCCCGGCTCATTCGCAGCGGCTGAAAGGACCCGGCGTATGACCCGCGAACGGCATATCGAACCCATGCCCGTGACGCTGATGCACGAGCCGCTGGAGTGGCTGTTCGCCGAACACTATCGCCACCGCCAGCTGTGCGCCCTGATCGAACGGGTCGCGACCGCCACCGTGCCGTTGCGCGACGAGATCGCCGAGATCCTGGACTTTCTGCGGTTCGAGCTGCCGCTGCATGTCATCGACGAAGAGGAGGACCTGTTCCCCCTGCTGCGCCGTCGCGCCCTGCCCGAGGACGAGCTGGACAAGATCCTGGGCGTGCTGTCGGCCGACCACAAGGCCGATATGGTCAACGCCGCCCAATTGCGCGCCCTGCTGGAGACCGCCCAGCAGACGGGCGTGCCGCCCGGCGGGCAGCCGGACAACCGGCGCCTGATGACCGCCTTCGCCAGCGGCGAACGGCGCCATATCGCGCTTGAGAACGCCGTCATCCTGCCGATCGCGCGGCTGAGGCTGCGGCCCGAAGACCTGCGCAATCTGGCGCTCAGACTGGCGGCGCGGCGCGGGGTCGTCCTGCCGCCTCTGGCCGCCAATGGGCCGTCGCCCGCGGTGCCGGCCGCGTCATGATCGGCCCGCTGCTGGACGCGAACCTGCACTGGGCGGCGGCCAAGGCGCGCATCGACCCGGAGTTCTTTCGCCGCCTGGCGGTCCAGCAGGACCCCGAATACCTGTGGGTCGGCTGTTCCGACAGCCGCGTCCCGGCCAATGAGATCGTCGGCCTGGATCCGGGCGAACTGTTCGTGCACCGCAACGTCGCCAATCTGACCCCGTCCCAGGACATCAACTTCCTGTCGGTGCTGCAGTATGCGGCCGAGGTTCTGCGCGTCCGCCATGTGATCGTCTGCGGCCACTATGGTTGCGGCGGGGTCCGCACCGCCCTGTCGGAGGACCGGCACGGGCTGATCGACCACTGGCTGCAGCCGGTGCGGCGCCTGGCCGACGAAAGGCGCGGCGAACTGAACCGCATCATCGACGCCGATGCGCGGGTGAACCGCCTGTGCGAATGCAATGTGGTGCGCCAGGTCGAGCTTCTGGCCGCCAATCCCTTCATCCGCGACGCCTGGAGCCGGGGGCAGTCGCTGACCGTCCACGGCTGGATCTATTCGATCCAGGACGGCCTGGTGCGCGATCTGGAAGTCAGCGTGTCCGGCCCGCCGGGCCGCCGCGCCCGAAAGACTCCATGACTTTGCCGGTGGTCATTCTGGCCGGCGGGCAGGGGCGGCGCATCGGCGGCGACAAGCCCCGGCGCCGCCTGGGCGGGCGGACCCTTCTGGACCATGCGCTGATCAGGGCACGGGGTTGGTCGGCCTGTATCGCCGTGGGCGTTCGGTCGCCCGAACAGGCCGGGATCGACGGCTTGCGGCTGCTGATCGACACCCCTGAAATAGAAGGGCCGCTGGCCGGGCTGGCCGCGGCTCTGGACTGGGCGGTCCAGCAGGGCGGCGACCGCGTGCTGGTCGTGCCGTGCGACATGCCCTTCCTGCCCGACGACCTGGCCGGGCGGCTGGCGGCCAATCTGGGACCGGACGACGGCGTCGCGGTCGCCGCCAGCGCGGGACGGCTGCATCCCGTCTGCGCCGTGTGGCGCACCTCGGTGCGGCCATTGCTGGACGAGGTGGTGGGGCAGGGGCGCCTGTCCCTGACGGCCCTGGTCGAACGCGCCGGTCCGGTGGTGGTCGACTGGCCGGTTACGCATCGCGACCCGTTCGCCAACATCAATTCGTCCGCGGATCTGGATCTGGCGGAACGCCTGATGGCCCCGACTGCGACAGGATGACGCCTCGCCACATGGACCGGGTTCTCGTTATGTAGTTCTACTACATAACGAGGTGGATGATGACCTTCCGTGCTCTCCTTCTGGCCGGCGCCGCCGGTTTCGCAGCCCTGGCGTCGGCAGGCGTTGCCCTGGCGCAATCGGCGCCGGCCGACCGTCCCGACGACGCCTATGATCTGGGCGAACTGGTGGTGACGGCGCGCGACCGCGACGGTCAGATCGTCGGCGGCGCCGTGATCCGTAGCGACGACATGCGCCGCTTCGACAAGGCCAGCGTCGATCAGGCGCTGGACCTGATCCCCGGCGCGGCGGCTGGGTCGTCGGGCGGCTCGCGCAACGAGCGTCTGGTGTTCATCCGCGGCTTCGACCGGTTCCAGACCACCCTGTCGATCGACGGGGTGCGGGTGTTCCTGCCGGCGGACAATCGCATCGACTTCGCTCGCTTCCTGACCGCCGACCTGTCGCAGGTGCAGGTGTCCAAGGGCTATGTCTCGGTGCTGGATGGTCCCGGCGGCATGGGCGGGGCCATCAATCTGGTGACCCGGCGGCCCAGTCGGCCGTTCGAGGGCGAACTGCGGGTCGGCGCCGGTTTCGACGCCGATGGCGGGATCAACAGCCACACGGTCTCGGGCCGCATCGGCGGCGCCACGGACCGTTTCTACGCCCAGATCAGCGGGGCGCTGAGCGACCGCGACCACTGGTCCCTGCCCGACGACTTCAAACCGACGACGCTGGAAGACGGCGACGAACGCGAGCTGTCGGCGACCGAGGACTGGCGCATCAATCTGAAGGCCGGCTTCACCCCAAACGCGACCGACGAATACTCTCTGACCTATACCCGCCAGGAAGGGTCCAAGAACGCGCCCTATCACGTCACCGACACGGCCAGCACCCGCTACTGGAGCTGGCCCTACTGGAACATCGACAGCCTGGCCTTCCTGTCGCGGACGCAACTGGGCCAGGACGCCTGGCTGAAGACGCGGCTGTATCGCAACACCTTCGAGAACCTGCTGTCCTCGTTCGACAACGCCGCCCAGACCAGCCAGACCCAGCGCCGGGCCTTCAACTCCTACTATGAGGACGAGGCCTATGGCGGGAACATCGAACTGGGCCTGCGGATCAGCCCGAACGACACCCTGCGCGCCGCCGTCTTCTATCGCCGCGACGAGCATGTGGAGTGGCAGCAGAGCTTCGCCCCGACGCCGTTCATCGAGCCGCCACACACCACGACCGAAGACACATGGTCCATCGCCGTCGAGAACACCCATGCGTTCGGCGAGGCGGTCGATCTGATCGTGGGCGTGTCCTGGGACTACCGCGACCTGCAGCGGGCCGAGGACTTCAACGACAACAAATTCGTCTATCACCCCCTGACCGACGACAGCGCCCTGAACGCTCAGGCCATGCTGGTCTGGCGGCCGGACGTCGATAGCCAAGTCTATGCCAGCGTCTCGTCCCGCACGCGGTTCCCGACCCTGTTCGAGCGTTTCAGCTCGCGCTTCGGAACGGCCATTCCCAACCCCGACATCACCGCCGAACGGGCGCTGAATTTCGAGATCGGCGGCCGACGCCGGATCGCCTCGGGTCTCCAGGTCGAAGGCGCGATCTTCTATGCCGACATTCAGGACGCCTTGATCCAGATTCCGGTGGATCTGGGCCCGCCCTTCGGCGTGACCAACCAGACGCGCAACGCCGGTTCGGGCGCCAACTATGGTTTCGAGGCCGCGATCACGGGCCAGGCGTCGCCGACCCTGCGGCTGGGCGCCAACTATACCTGGCTGAGGCGTGATTTCGACGTGCCTGGCGATCCGGCCTATCGCGCGACCGGCGCGCCTGAGCACAAACTGTTCGCCTGGGCCGACTGGGACGTCACGCCGCGCCTGACCGTCACCCCCAGTCTCGAGGCGACCTCGGACCGCTGGACTTACCGGTCGGTCGCGCCCGTCGGCTATTACAAGGCGGACTCGGTCATCCTGGCGCATCTGTCGGGACAGTTCGCCCTGACGCCGCGCATCGACCTGATCGGCGGCGTTCGGAATCTGCTGGACGAGACCTATGTCCTGACCGATGGCTTCCCGGAGGAAGGCCGAAACTTCCGGCTCGACCTGCGGATGCGGTTCTAGGCATGGGGACAGGCGGATGAGCGACGAGGCGGACCTGGGCGCCCTTCTGACGGTCACGCGGGGCGACGGCGGGCGGCTGCGGCTGGACCGCATCGCCCTGATCGAGGCGGTCGGCGAGCTGGGCTCCATCAGCGCGGCGGCCAAGACCCAGGGCCTCAGCTACAAGGGGGCCTGGGACGTCATCCAGGCGTTGAACAATCTGTTCGACACCCCCCTGGTCGAGGCGGCGCCCGGCGGCAAGGGCGGGGGGGCGGCCCAGGTCACCCCGCGCGGCCGCGCCGCCATCGTCGCCTTTCGCCGTATCCAGTCCGAACTGGACGCCGCCCTGTCCAAGATGGACGCCACGCTCGCGGGGGAATTCTCCCGCGACCTTTTCTGGAGCCTGGGCATGAGAACCAGCGCACGCAACGCCCTGCGCGGCGTCGTCACCCGCGTCGTCCCCGGCGCCGTCAACAGCGAGGTGGTTCTGAGCCTCGCCGACGGGGTCGAGATCGTCGCCATCCTGACCCGGCGCAGCATCGAGGATTTGCAACTGGACGTCGGCCGCCCGGCCATCGCCCTGATCAAGTCCAGCTTCGTCGTCCTGGCCAAGGGCGAAAACCTGCGCACCTCGGCCCGCAACCAGATCGCCGGAACCGTCGCCGGGCGCGAGGACGGCGCCGTCAACAGCGAGATCGCCGTCGACATCGGCGGCGGCAAGACCCTGACCGCCACCATCACCATCGAAAGCGCCAACACCCTGGAGCTGGCCGTCGGCGACGCCGTCACCGCCCTGGTCAAGGCGCCCCACGTCATCCTGGCCGTCGAATAGGAACACGCCCCATGCGCCCCCTGGCCCGCCTCGCCTCCACCTGCCTGACCGCCGCCGCGCTGCTGATCGCCGCGCCCGCCTTCGCCCAGTCCGTGACCCTGAAGGGTGTGGATGGCCGCGAACAGGTCGTCACCGCCGCCGATCTTTCGACCTTGGCGCGCGAACAGATCACCATGGAGATCCATGGGGAAACCCACACCTACGAAGGCCCGTTGCTGTTCGAGGTGCTGAACCGCGTTGGCGCGCCCGCCACCGACGCCATGCACGGGCTGGAGCTGGCCAAGGTGGTGCGGATCGTCGCCGAGGACGGCTATCAGGTGGTCATCGGCCTGGGCGAGGCCGATCCCGGCATCCGGCCCAATCGCATCATCCTGGCCGACGCCGCCGACGGCGCGCCGCTGAACGACGGGACCGGGCCGTTCCGCGTCATCATCGAAGACGATATCCGCCCGGCGCGCTCCACCCGTCAGGTGGTGCGGATCGAGCTGATCGACCTGGCCGACGCGACGGTTCAGCGCAAGGGCGGCCATGCCCACTGATCGTCGCCGCCTGATCGCCGGTCTCGCGGGCCTGGCGCTGGGTCTGGCGGCGCTGGCCGGTTGTTCGCGTCCGGCGCCCGAGACGCCGCCGGTCATCCTGGCCGCCGCCAGCCTGCAAGGCCCGCTGGACGAGGCGCTGGCCCTGTGGGCGGCCCAGGGGCATCCCGCGCCGGTCGTCTCCTATGCCGGGTCTTCGGCCCTGGCGCGCCAGGTCGAGGCGGGCGCTCCGACCGATCTGTTCATCTCGGCCGACGAGGCCTGGATGGATGCGCTGGCGCGGAAGCAGCTGATCCGCCCGGACAGCCGCGCGGCCCTGGTGGGCAATCGGCTGGTCCTGATCGCCCCGGCGGCTTCGACGGCGCAACTGGACATCAGGCCCGGCATGGATGTGGCGGCCCTGCTGGACGACGGTCGGCTGGCCATGGCCGACCCGGAGGCGGTGCCCGCCGGACGCTACGGCAAGGCGGCCCTGACGGCGCTGGGCGCCTGGACGGCGGTCGCGAACCGCGTCGCTCCGGCCGAGAACGTGCGGGCGGCCCTGGCGTTGGTCGAGCGTGGGGCCGCGCCCCTGGGCGTCGTCTATGCGACCGATGCGCGGGCGTCGTCGGGCGTGCGCGTGGTCGGCGTCTTTCCCGAGAACAGCCATCCGCCCATCGTCTATCCGATCGCCGTGGTCGCGGCGTCGAAACAGGACCAGGCCGAGCCGCTGCGCCAGTTCCTTTTATCCGTGCCGGCCCAGGACGTTCTGGCGCGCCACGGCTTCAGTCCCGCGGCGGCGCCCTGATGCTGACGCCCGCCGAATGGGCCGTGATCGGTCTGTCGCTGAAGGTCAGCCTGGTGGCGACGGGCCTGGGCCTGCCCATCGCCTTCGCCCTGGCCTGGGCGCTGGCGCGCTGGCGGTTTCCGGGGCGGTTCCTGCTGGACGGCGTGATCCATCTGCCGCTGGTGGCGCCGCCGGTGGTGATCGGCTGGCTGCTGTTGAGCGCCTTCGGCCCCGCGGGACCGATCGGCCGGCTGCTGGCTGACCTGTTCGGCGTCAGCCTGATGTTCCGTTGGACCGGCGCCGCTGTGGCCGCCGGGGTCATGGCCCTGCCGCTGATGGTGCGGGCCATGCGCCTGTCGATCGAGGCGGTGGATCGGCGGTTGGAGAATGCGGCGCGCACCCTGGGCGCCTCGCGGACGCGAACCTTCTGGACCATCAGCCTGCCGCTGGCCCTGCCGGGCGTGTTGGCGGGCGTGGTGCTGGGCTTCGCCCGATCCATCGGCGAGTTCGGGGCCACCATCGCCTTCGTGTCGAACATCCCCGGCGAGACGCGGACCCTGTCCCTGGCCATCTACACGGCCTTGCAGACGCCGGGCGGCGACGGCGCGGCCATGCGGCTGGCGCTGTTCTCGGTCGGATTGTCGCTGGTGGCCCTGGCCGTGTCCGAATATCTGACGCGGCGTTCTCACCGTCAGGAGGCGCGCGATGTCGTTTGACGTCGATGTGCAGCGCCGGCTGGGCGACGTCCGTGTTGAGGTCCGCTTCTCGGCCTCGGCCGGTCTGACCGCGCTTTACGGACCGTCCGGCGTGGGCAAGTCCAGTGTGCTGAACATGATCGCCGGCCTGCTGAAACCCGACCGGGGACGCATCGTCGTGGCCGGCCAGGTTCTGTTCGACGCCGACGCCGGGATCGACCTGGCGCCCGAACACCGCCGCCTGGGCTATGTGTTTCAGGACGGCCGCCTGTTCCCGCACCTGACCGTGCGCGACAACCTGCTGTACGGCCGCCGGCTCGGCGACGTCGCCGGCCCCGTGGCGTTCGACGAGATCGTCGACATCCTGGGTGTCGGCCCTCTTCTGGCGCGGCGGCCCCAGGGCCTGTCGGGCGGCGAGGCGCGTCGCGTGGCCATCGGGCGCGCCCTGTTGCGCCACCCTCGCGCCCTGCTGATGGACGAGCCTCTGTCGGGGGTCGATCCGGCCCGCCGCGAAGGCGTGCTGGCGCTGATCGAAAGGCTGCGCGACCAGTTGGGCTTGCCCATTCTCTACGTCAGCCATGATCGCAACGAGGTGGACCGCCTGGCGCGGTCGGTCGTCGAAATAATTCCGAGCGGCTGAGCCGGTCTTGCGGCGTCTCAAAGCCATGGGACGCACGGACGGCCAGACTGTCTGGCGCTGTTCCTTCCCGGAGAAATCACCATGTCCTGGCATCGTCGTCACGCCCTGCTTTCGCTGGGCGGCCTTATGCTTGCGCCCGCCCTGGGCGTGGCATCCGCCGCGCGCGCCGCCGTGCGCGAGGTCAGGATGCTGAGCCGCGGGGCGGCCGGCGCCATGGTGTTCGAGCCGGCCCTGATCCGCGCCCAGCCGGGCGACGTGATCCGTTTCGTACCGACCGATCCCAGCCACAACGCCGAGACCCTGGCGACCATGCTGCCCGACGGCGCCACCGGCGGGCGCGGCGCCATCAACGCCGTGTTCGAGCTGAGGGTCGACCGGCCGGGCGTCTATGGGATCAAATGCGCGCCCCACTACGGCATGGGCATGGTGGCGGTGATCGCGGTGGGACGGTCGTGGCCCAATCTGGCGGCCATGCGCGCCGCGGTCGCCCGGACGCCGGTCCTGGCGCGTCGGCGGTTCAACGCCCTGCTGGATCAGTTGGGCTAGGCCGGCCGCCTCCGGGAAATCCCTTAGGCGCCATTCCCGAATGGTCTGCCGGGCGCGCAGCCCTAGGGTCAGCGGCATCGTTTCCGCCGCTGGAGAAAACCCATGGCTGGCGTTCAATCCGTCGCTTACCGTCCGACCTATGCGCCACCCGCCGCGCCCAGCATCAATGCTGCGCACAAGCCGTGCGAGCTGGCGGCGGCCTTCATGGATCGTTCGGCCGCCCACGCGCATTTCGCCGCCGGCGAGGATATCTTCAGCCCCGGCGAGCCGGCGTCCTTCGTCTATCGCATCAGCGAGGGCGCGGTGATCACCTATCGGCTGTACGCCGATGGGCGCCGGCAGGTGACGGGCTTCTATCTGCCGGGTGATTTCCTGGGGCTGGAGGCCAGCGTCGACTATCGCACCCATGCCCAGGCGCTGGGGCCGGTGACGGCCTCGGTGCTGCGTCGCGCCCGGCTGTCGGCCCTGGCGGCGATCGATGGCGGGCTGACGCGCGCGCTGTGGCGGATGTCGCTGCGCGCCTTCCAGCGCAGCGAGGACCACGCCATGATCCTGGCGCGCCAGGGCGCGACCGAGCGGGTCGCCACCTTCCTGCTGGACTATGCCGACCGGGTCGAGGCGGCCGATGTGATCGACCTGCCCATGAGCCGCCAGGACATCGCCGACCATCTGGGCCTGACCATTCACACCGTCTCGCGCACCCTGTCGCAGTTGCAGGCCGAGGGGCTGATCGCGGCGCGGTCCAGCCGGCATGTGCGCCTGCTGCGTCGCGACCGTCTCGAAGCGCTGCGGGAATGAGCGCGCCCGCGCCCGTGCCCGTGCGTCCCATCGTCATCCTGGTGGATGACGACGAAGCCCTGGCGCACGCGCTGGCGTTTTCGTTCGGGCTGGAGGGTCTGGATGTCCGCGCCTATGGCGACGCCGAGACGCTGCTGGCGGCGGGGGCGCTTCCCGAACACGGCTGTCTGGTGCTGGACCATCACCTGCCCGGCATGGACGGGCTCAGCCTGCTGGGCCGTCTTCGCGCGGCGGCGGTGCGTCTTCCGGCCATATTGGTGACCAGCAATCCCGGTCCGGCCCTGCGCGCGCGGGCGGCGGCCTGCGGGACGCCGATCGTCGAAAAGCCCCTGCTCAGCGACGCCCTGCTGACGGCGGTGCGGCGGGCGCTGCAGCCGCGCCTATGACCGGCGGCCCAGCAAGGCCATGCGGATCAGCTCGGGCAGGCTGCGGGCCTGCATCTTGGTCATGACATTGGCGCGATAGACTTCGACCGTGCGTGCGCTGATGCCCAGGTCGAAGGCGATGGCCTTGTTCGCCTGACCGGCCACCAGTCCGTCCAGCACCTGACGTTCGCGCGACGACAGGGCGTCCAGGCGCGCGCGCACGTCCTGATCGACGCGGGTGGGAGGCGGCGCGCCGACACCGTTCATGGCTCGCTCGATGGCGGCCATCAGCGTCACGTCGTCGAACGGCTTCTCGATGAAATCCGCCACCCCCGCCCGCATCGCCTCGACCGCCAGGGGCACGTCGGCATGGCCCGTCATGACGATGATCGGCTGGGGGACGCCGCGCTGGATCAGGCGTCGCACCAGATCCAGCCCGTCCATGCCCGGCATGCGGACGTCGGTCAGGATGCACCCGTCCTCAAGCTCGCCTTCGGCCACGGACCCCAACAGCGCCAGACCGGATTCATAAAGCCGGGGTTGCAGTCCGGCGGCTTCCAGCAGGAAGGCCAGCGAGTCGCGCATGGCCGGATCGTCGTCGACGACATGGATCACCGGCCTATCGGTCATCGCCCAAATCCTCCTCTCGGCTCATCGGCAGGGTGAAGCAGAAACGCGCCCCGCCTTCACTAGGCGTCTCGACCCAGATTCGCCCACCGTGGGCCTCGATTATGGTGCGGCTGATCGACAGCCCGACGCCCATGCCGGTCGGCTTGCTGGTGATGAAGGGCTGGAACAGCTGGGCGGTCACGGCCTCGCTGACGCCGGGGCCGGTATCGGCTACCATGACCTGCGCCATTCCGGGCGGTCCGGGTTCCAGATGGATCGACAGGGACCGTGGCCCCTGCACCTCGTCCATGGCCTCGATGGCGTTGCGGATCAGGTTCAGCATCACCTGCTGGATCTGCACGCGATCGACCAGCGCCCGATCCACCGAGGGGTCCAGCGCGAACCGCACGTGCACGCCATGATCCTTGGCCCCGACAAGAGCCAGGGCGGCGGCTTCCTCGATCAGCTTGCCCAGGCTCTCCTGACGCCGTTCGGTTTCGCCGCGCGAGACGAAATCGCGCAGCCGCCGGATGATGTCGCCGGCGCGCAGCACCTGTTCGCCGGCCTTGGTCAGGGCGTCCTCCAGCCGGTCGCGGGGCAGGTCGGCCTGGTCCAGCAACCTGACGGACCCCTTCAGATAGTTGGCCGTGGCCGACAGGGGCTGGTTCAGTTCGTGCGCCAGGGCCGAGGCCATTTCCCCCATGGCCGTCAGGCGCGAGATATGGATCAGCTCGGTCTGCAGTTCCTGCAGCCGCGTCTCGGTCTTCTGCCGTTCGGTCAGGTCGCGGATGAAGCCGGTGAAGAAGCGCTGGCCCTCGGACACCATTTCGCCGACCGCCAGCTCCAGCGGGAAGGTCGAGCCGTCCTTGCGTTCGCCCACCACCACGCGCCCGATGCCGATGATGCGGCGCTCGCCCGTGGTCAGATAACGCGTCAGGAAACCGTCGTGCGCCGTGCGGTACGGGTCTGGCATCAGCACCTTGACGTTGCGGCCGATCATTTCCGCCGCGGTCCAGCCGAACATCCGTTCGGCGGCGGGGCTGAAGGACTGCATCAGGCCGCGCTCGTCGATCACGACCATGGCGTCCGGCACCGTGTCCAGGATCGAACGCAGGTGCGCCTCTCTCGCGTGCAGATCGCGCCGGGCCGCCAGCCCCTGGTCGCGCAGTCTCTGGAACACCTCGCCGGCCGCGCTGATGCCCATGCCCAGCATGACGAAGACCAGCACCGCCGCCGCGTCGCCCGCCCCATGCGATCCCATCCGCCAGGTGATGAAGGCGGCCCCGGCGGCGCCCAGGATCGTGGCGGCGAATCCCGGAAAGACGCCGCCCAGCGCCGCCGCCGCCAGCATCCCCGGAATGAAGAACAGAAAGGCGACCCGGTCGGCCAGATAGCCCGACATCGCCAGCCGCACGAGCAGGCCCAGAAGCGCGCCGACGCCCGCCACGGCCAGAGCCGCATAGGGCCGCCTTCGATCCAGCATGCGTATCCACTCATGCCGGACGCCTGTTAGAGCGGTGATCTGCAAAACGGCCTCCGTCGGGAATCGTACGAGACGGCGCGGCCTTTCGCCAGCCGTCCTGCGACCCTTTCACGCAGTCGCAATTGATGCGTCGCAAAGCGTTCCGGCGCGCGCGGCCTGATCCTTTGGCGGTGATGAGCCACGACTCCGTTGAACGCGACGCGCCCTACGACCTGTGCGGCTTTAGCGAGTGTCATTGTCGGCCCGGCGCGCGCCAGGCGCACAGCGGCCGGGTGATGCTGTTGCTGCTGGGCTGGATCGCCGCCGCCCTGGCGATCCTGGGGGTGATGCTGCCGCTGTTGCCGGCGACGCCGTTCGCCCTGGTCGCCGTCTGGGCCTTCGCCCGGTCTTCGCCCCGCCTGGAGGCCTGGCTGCGCGGCCACCGCTGGCTGGGGCCGCTGATCGCCGACTGGCGCGCCCGTCGCGCCATTCCGCGCCGCGCCAAACAGATCGCGGTCGCCAGCCTGGCGTGCAGCTGGCTGACGATGGCGGGGCTGGGCCTGCCCGTCCTGGTCCTGGCCGGTGTTGCGCCGATCCTGACCGGCGTCGGCGCCTGGATCGTCACCCGGCCCCAGTGATCCCCCAACCGACGCCAGAGAACGCACCGCCCATGACCGCATCGCCCGCCGCCCCTTCGCCGCTGGATCTGGCCGGCGCCTATTTTCCAGGCCCGCACGGCGAGAACGAAGCCTGGATGCGGACGTCGCTGGGGCATGTCCTGGACGCCTGGTTCAACTGGCGGCGCAGCCTGTTCCCCCAGGACGCGGCCATCACCACGACGGTTTCCCCGGCCGCCGGCGCCCAGCGCGACAAGCTGGCGGTGGAACTGGACGCCCTGTGCCGGGCGATGACCAGCGAGACGCCCACCTGCACCCCCCGGTACATCAGCCACATGAAGGCCGACATCTCGACCCCGGCCCTGATGGGCTGGCTGGCGGCCATGCTGCACAATCCCAACAACACCTCGCGCGAGGCCAGCCGCGTCGGCACGGTGATCGAGACCGAGGCCATCGCCATGCTGGCGCGCATGCTGGGCTACGATCCCGACGCGGCCCAGGGGCATTTCACCTCGGGCGGCACGGTCGCCAATCTGGAGGCCGTCTGGCGCGCGCGGCACCGCATGGACCTGTGGCTGGGACTGGCGCTTCACCTGGCCGAGACGAAGGGCCGCCCGCTGGACGTGTTCGCCGACGCCCACATGGGATGGGGCGCGTTCCGCCGCCTGTGGGCCGCGCACGACCTGAGCGAGGACATCCTGCGCCCGGAACGCGCGGCGGCGGGCAACCCCATGGACATCTGGCGACGGATCGACCGTCTGACGCCCCAGCCGTGGCGCGGGCCGGTGCTGCTGGCGCCCGGCGCGGCGCATTATTCGTGGCGCAAGGCGGTCAACATCTTCGGGCTGGGCGAGGATTCGCTGTGGAGCGTCGCCCTGGACGACCAAGGCCGCATGGACCTGGACGATCTGGACCGGCTGATCCAGCGCGCCCGCGACGAGGCCCGGCCGATCCTGATGACGGTCGCCGTGGCCGGGACGACCGAGACGGGCCAGATCGACCCCATGGACCGGTGGCAGGCGCGTCTGGACGACCTGCGGCGCGAACACGGCCTGCATGTCTGGAGCCACGTGGACGCGGCCTATGGCGGCTTCCTTCGGGCCATCGACCTGGACGGCGCGGCCTTCGACGACCGCACCCGCACGGCCCTGGCGGCCATGGGCCGGGCCGAGTCCCTGACCATCGACCCGCACAAGCTGGGCTATACCCCCTATGCCTGCGGGGCCTTTCTGACCCGCGATGCGGTCGCCTATGCCGTGTCGACCTTCGATGCGCCCTATCTGGACCGCCCCGAGCTGGGCGACGGCAAATGGTCCTCGACGCTGGAGGGATCGCGGTCGGCGGCGGGGGCGGCGGCGACCTGGCTGACCGGGCGCACCCTGGGCTTCTGCGCCGAGGGCCTGGGCGCGGTCCTGGCCGAGACGATCGCCGTGCGCCGCGCCTTCCAGGCCGCCATCGGATCGCGGGTTCCCCAGGCCCGTTTCCTGGCCCCGGTCGACAGCAACATCGCCTGTTTCTGCATCGCGGCCGAGGGACAGCCTCTGTCGGTCGTCAATCAGCAGACCCTGGCCCTGTTCGACGACATTCACAGGTCGCCGACCTTTTCGGTGTCCCGGACCACCCTGGGCGCGACCAGCAAGGCGGCCATCGCCCGGCACGTCGCGGGATGGAACGGGACAGTCGACGCCTCGGGCCTGGTGCTGATCCGATGCGTCTTCATGACCCCCTATTGGGCGGCCCCCGCCGCGCGCGACACCCTGTTCCAGGAGTTCGCCGATCTGATTGCGCGTCAGATCGCCCCCGGCCTGGAGGCGGCGGCGTGAGCGGCTGGCGGCGTCGATCAAAGTCTGACGGGCGCGGTCGCGGCGAACGCCTGGCTGTCACGGTGCTGATGACCCTGCGCCACCCACCGGAACGGATGCTGACCGCCGCCCTGCGTGCGCTGGGCCGGCGCCGGCCCGAGGTGTTCGAGCGACTGGGCGTGGCCAATGACGTCGATCTGGTGGTCGCCCCGTCCGACTTTCCCGTCGCCTTTCGGCTGCGTCCGGGTCACGGCGCGGGCCGGGTGGAGGTCGAGCGTCATGATGCGGCGCGGCCCTCCGCCGCGCGGATCACGGGGCCTCTGGCCACTCTGATCGGTTTGTTCGACGGCGCCTGTGACGCCGACGCCGCCTTCTTCGCCCGGCGCATTCGCATCACCGGCGACACCCAGGCTGTGGTCGCCCTGCACAATACGCTGGAGGCGGCCGAACTGACGACCGCCGACCTGTTACCCCTGCCGGATCCGCTGCGGCGCTGGACCGGCGCCCTGCTGTCGGCGGGATTGGCGCGGCTGCGCGCAAGAGAGGGGTAAGGGCGTGGGTTCGATCGAACTGGTCTGTCCGGCCGGGTCGCCCGCCATGCTGCGCGCGGCGATCGAGGCGGGCGCCGACAGCGTCTATTGCGGCCTGCGCGACGACACCAATGCGCGCAATTTCCCCGGCCTGAATTTCTCACCCCAGGAGCTGTCGGACAGCGTGGCCTGGGCGCACCGTCACGGGGCCAGGGTGTTGTTGGCCGTGAACACCTTCGCCCAGGCGGGCGGCAGCGATCGCTGGCGACGGTCGCTGGACGCCGCCGCCGCTTCGGGCGCCGATGCGGTGATCGTGGCCGATCTGGGCGTCCTGGCCTATGCGCGCGAGGCGTGGCCGCATCTTCGTCTGCATCTGTCGGTTCAGGCCGCGGCCGGATCGCCCGAAGCCATCGCCTTCTACGCCCAGGCCTATGGTGTGAAACGTGTGGTCCTGCCGCGTGTGCTGAGCGTGGAGGAGATCGCCGCCCTGATGCGCGAGATCGAGGTCGAGACCGAGGCCTTCGTCTTCGGCGGCCTGTGCGTCATGGCCGAGGGACGGTGCGCCCTGTCCTCCTATGCGGCGGGCCGTTCGCCCAACCTGTGCGGCGTCTGCTCGCCGCCCGAAGCCGTGTCCTACAGCGAAGAGGAAGACGCCCTGGTGTCGCGCCTGGCGGGCTTCGCCATGGATCGCTACGCCCCCGGCGACCCGGCGGGCTACCCCACCTTGTGCAAGGGCCGGTTCGAGGCGCGGGGCGTCCTGTCCTATCTGTTCGAGGATCCGGTCAGCCTGAACGCCATGAGCCTGCTGGGCGGGCTGAAACGCGCCGGCGTGACGGCGGTCAAGATCGAGGGGCGCCAGCGCGGCAAGGCCTATGTCGCCCGCGTCGCCGCCGCCTTCCGCGCCGCCATCGACGCCATCGACCGGGGGGAATCGCCCGACGCCTACGAGCATCTGCTGACCGACCTGGCCGAGGGCGGGCGCGAGACCACCGGCGCCTATCGCAAGAGGTGGCGATGACCGATCCGACCCGTATCGAGATCGCCCTGGGCCCTTTGCTGTTTCACTGGCCCGCCGATCGCATCCGCGATTTCTACGCCCGCATGGCCGATTGCGCGGCGGTGGACCGCGTCTATCTGGGCGAGGTGGTGTGCGGAAAGCGCGCGCCCCTGGTCGATCATGCGCTGGCCGAAGCCGCAGAACGACTGACCGAGGCGGGCAAGACGGTGGTCTGGTCGGGCCTGGCCCTGCCGGCGACGCTGCGTGACCGCAAAGCGATCAAGGTCCTGTCCGCCGAAACGGACGCCCTGATCGAGATCAACGACGTCTCGGCCCTGAAGGACCGCGTCGGCCCGTTCGTGGCCGGCCCCCTGCTGAACATCTACAACGAAGGGGCGGCCCAGGAACTGATCGCGCGCGGCTGCGTGCGTCTGTGCGCCAATGTCGAGCTGTCGCTGGCGGCTGTCGGCGCCATCGCCGCCGCCTGTCCTGGGCTGGAGATCGAGCTGTTCGCCTTCGGCCGCCTGCCCCTGGCCCTGTCGGGGCGCTGCTACCATGCCCGCAGCCACGGCCTGCACAAGGACGCCTGCCGTTTCGTCTGCGACCAGGACCCGGACGGCATGGACCTGCGGACCCTGGACGGCCGCGCCTTCCTGGCGGTGAACGGCGTCCAGACCCTGTCGCATGGAGTTCAGCTTGCCGATCTTCCGCCCGACGATCTGCGTACAGCGGGCGTCACGGCCCTTCGCCTGTCGCCGCATCATATGGACATGGCTCAGGTCGCGGAGGCGTTTCGCGGCTTTCTGGACGGCCGGATGGACGCCGCAGGCCTGCATGAAGCCGTGGCGCAGGCAAAGCCGCCGGCCCCTTTCATCGGCGGCTATCTGCGCGGCCAGGCCGGCGTCGAACCTGTGCCGTCATGACGCCGCCTGTCACCCTGGCCGACGTGCGTGTTCAGATCGACGCCGTGGATCGCCGGCTTGTCCGGCTGCTGGCGGAACGGCAGAGGCTGGTGGAGCAGGCGGCGGCCATAAAGGGCCTGCCGGACGCCGTTCACGACCCGGTTCGCGTCGCCCAGGTGTTTGAGAAAGTTCACGCGACGGCGGCGGCGGCCGGTCTTTCGCCCGCCATCGCAGGGCCGATCTGGCAGGGATTGATCGCCTGTTGCACCTTTCATCAGATCACCTGGCTAAGCCGAACGAAGATTTCGTCGCGCTGCCCGCATCAGTGATGGGCGCTGTCGGTCTGCCAACAGACGGCGACGTTTCGCTAAATCGTGCTTGAGCGAGCCCCGGAGACCCGCCGCTACAGTCTTGGAATTGCGCGCCGCCCCCAAGGGGGGTGGCGATATTTTCTGATACAATTTCAATAAATTGGCGTGGCGGACAGAGGGGGATTCGAACCCCCGATAGAGTTTCCCCTATACACGCGTTCCAGGCGTGCGCCTTCAACCACTCGGCCACCTGTCCGTTTCCACGCAGTCGCGGAAGACGGGGCAGATAGACCAGACGCCCCCCCTCGGCAAGCGCTCGCGGCATCCCCATATGTGCGGGCGTCCACATAGATTCAGGGAGACCGCCCGTGGCCCACGCGCCGACCGCCGACCTGCCGACCCGTGAAACCGCCCTGCCCGGCCGCGCCGAACCCCTGCCGACCGACGAAGTGCATGTGGTCAACGGCCGTCCGCTGAAAGGGCCGCACCCCGAAGGGTTCCAGACGGCGATCTTCGGCATGGGCTGTTTCTGGGGCGTGGAGCGGGTGTTCTGGAAACTGCCCGGCGTGTGGGTGACTTCGGTCGGCTATGCGGGCGGCGTGACGCCCAATCCCACCTATGAAGAAGTGTGCAGCGGCCGCACCGGTCACGCCGAGGTGGTGCAGGTGGTGTTCGACCCGGCCCAGACCTCTTATGGCGATCTGCTGAAAGCCTTCTGGGAGAACCACGATCCGACCCAGGGCATGCGCCAGGGCAATGATCGCGGAACCCAGTATCGCTCGGCCCTGTACTGGCTGGACGACGCCCAGCGGGCCGAGGCCGAGGCGTCGCGCGACGCCTATCAGGCGGCCCTGATCACGGCGGGCCGCGTGGAACCCATCACCACGCAGATCACCCCGGCCGGCCCCTATTATTTCGCCGAGGGCTATCACCAGGGGTATCTGGCCAAGAACCCCGGCGGCTACTGCGGCATCGCCGGCACGGGGGTCACCTGCCCCATCGGCGTCGGCGTCGGGGCCTGACGCCATGGACAGAGACGCCATCCGCGCAGCCTGTCTGGCGCTGCCGCATGTGACGATGGATCATCCGTTCGGCCCTCACAACGACGCCTATCGCATCGGCGGCAAGATGTTCGTGATCGTGGGCGAGACCGGCGGCGTGTCGTTCAAGGTGTCGGACATCGCCTATGCGGTGCTGACCGAGGACGGGCGGGCGCTGCCGGCGCCGTATCTGGCGCGGGCCAAATGGGTGAACCTGCCCGACCCCGCCGCCTGGCCCCAGGATGAACTGATCGAACATTTCGCCATCGCGCGCCGCCTGATCGGCGCGAAGCTGACCCGCAAGATGCGCGACGCCCTGGCGCTGGATTAGGGCGCCGCCTGTTCGGCGATCCAGGCGTCCATGCGGACGTCCAGCAGGTCCAGCGGCAGAGCGCCTTCGACCAGCAGGGCGTCGTGGAAGGCGCGGATGTCGAACCCCAGGCCCAGCGCCGCCTCGGCGCGCTGGCGGATCTGGCGCAGACGGATCTCGCCGATCTTGTAGGCCGTCGCCTGGCCGGGCCAGCCGATGTAGCGCTGCAGTTCGGTCTCGATATTGTGCGCCGCCAGGGCCGAGTTGTCGCGGAAACAGGCCCGCGCCTGTTCGGTGGTCCAGCCCAGCCAGTGCAGGCCGGTGTCGGCCACCAGCCGACAGGCGCGCCACATCTCATAGCTCAGCCGTCCGAACCGCTCATACGGCGTGCGGTAGAAGCCCATCTCCTCGCCCAGGAATTCGGCGTAAAGGCCCCAGCCTTCGGTGAAGGCGGTGACCCCGGCGCGGCGGCGGAACATCGGCTGGGCGTCGGCCTCCTGCTGCAGGGCGATCTGCAGATGATGGCCCGGCACGGCCTCGTGCAGCGTCAGGGCCGGCAGTTCATACAGCGGCCGCTGGTCCAGGCGCGAAGTGTTGACCAGATAGCCGCCCGCCACTCCGTTGCGCAGCGAGCCGGGGCTGTAGCGGCCGGTGGTGTAATTCTCCTCGATCTCGCGCGCGACGGGCCGCACGCCATAGGTCAGGCGCGGCAGGGTTCCGAACAGGGCCGGCAGACCGTCATCGGCGCGCTTGGCCATTTCCGAGGCCTTCTCCAGCAGCCCCTCGCGCGAGGCGGCGTAAAATTGCGGATCGCTGCGCAGGAAGGTCAGGAAACCCGCGAAATCGCCGGTCCAGCCGGCGGCGCGCATCTCGGTCTGCATGCGCGCACGGATGCGGGCCACTTCCTGCTGACCCAGTTGATGCACCTGATCGGGCGTCAGGTCGGTGGTGGTGTAGGCGCCGACCAGATAGGCGTACAGGTCGCGTCCGCCCGGCCGGTGGGCCAGGCCCGGCGCCTCGGGCGCCTGGGGCAGATAATCGTCGGTCAAAAAGGCCAGCCAGGCGCGGCGGCTGGGGGCCGCAACCGCCTCGATCACCGCCTGCCCCTGGCGTTTCAGCGCCGCGCGTTCTTCGGCGGGCATAGCGGCGGGCAGGGTGTCGAACGCCGCCAGCAGCGGATCGTCCGCCGCCGTCAGGGCCACGTCGTTGCGCGCCAGGGCGATGGCGCTTTCGACCACCGAACGCGGCTGGACCAGGCCGGTCTCAAGGCCGCGCCGGGCGTTGGCGATGGTGTCGTCATAGGTGCGGCCCAACGCCCGCAGCCGCTGGATGTAGCGTTCGGCCTCGACCGCCGAACCCAGGCGGGTCGAACGCGCCATATAGCCGGCGAAATTGCCCGGCCCGCCTTCGGAATCGAACGACAGCCGCCCGGCGTCCAGCGCAATCCCCGCGATCTCGCGCCGCAGCATGCCCGCCAGAAAGGCGTGATTGATCCGTTCGGCCGCCGTCAGTCCCTCGGGCGCGATGGCGTCCAGCCGGTCCAGCAGGGTCTGCATGGGCGCCGCCTGGGCCAGCTCGAACGCGCGGCTGACATCGGGCAGGCGGGCGAAGGCTGTGTCGTCCCCCTCGGCCGCCGCCGTCATCGGATCGACCCGCATCCGATAGGCCTCATAGTCGGCGATCACCGCCGCCAGTCGCGCCGACGCCGTCTGGACCGCCACCGCGGGCGTTTGCCCCATCGCCACGCTGGCGGGCGCCGTGGCGCAAGCCAGCATCAGGGCCGCCAGGGCCGCGGTCGTGCGTTTCATCTCAATCCCCCCGGATCGGTCTCAGCCGCAGCGGCCGAAGAACTGCTCCACCCGATCCTGCGATCCCGGATGCGGGGCATAGGCATGACGCTCATTTCCTTGCCACACGGCCAGCCAGCCGACCTGGCGGAAGCGCTGGAACACCGGGTCGCTGGTGCGGGCCATGGCGGTCAGCCATTCGCCGTCGCTGACCTCCATCGGCTCGGCCGTGGCCCGCAGGCGCTCGGTCTCGCCGCCGGATTCCAGATGGATTTCCGCCGGGCCGCCGTCAGGACCGTGGGCCGAAACCTCGATCCGTCCATCCTTGCGCTCGCACCCCAGGCTCAGCTTCACATCGTCGCTTTCCTCCAGCCCATAGACCAGCTGAGCCGCGGGGCCTTCGGTGTTCAGGAACCAGTCGTAACCGGCCAGGGGCGCCGGCGCGCCGCCTGCGCCGCCCGCCGCCGTCAGCGAGGCCGAATGCGGGGTTCCGGTCGCACAGGCGCCCAGAAAGGCCGCGCCCGCCAGGCCCACGGCGCCCGCCCTGATCTTCGCTTGCGACCCCATCGTGCCCGTTCCTGTCCTCAGCCCCCGCAAAGCTCTGCGAAGCGGCGCAATTTGGCAAGATGTTCGGCCTGCACCTCGACCATCCGCTCGGTCGATCCCACGGTCAGGGTCAGCCGGCCCGTCTCGACGAAGGCGGCGAAAACCGGGTGTTCGGTGCGCACCATGGCCGACAGCCGACCGTCGCGGCCCGCCCGCCCCTCGGCCGCCGCCGTCGCCGCGCCCGCCCGCAATGTGGCCATGCCCCCAGCGGCCGAACCGGCGCCATAGGCGGTGACGCGCGCGGCGCCCTGACCCGTCTCGCATTCCAGAGTGGCGCGCAGGCGCGCGGTGTCCGGCACGTCATTGGCCAGGACCACCGGCCCCTCGCCTTCGTACAGGCTCCAGGTCCAGGCCGGTTCGCCCGCCTGCATCATCAGGCCGGCGACGGCCGCCATCAGCATCATCATGTCGGTCAAGCCCCCGCCCGTTCGACCCAGATTGGGTCAGATACGATGCGCCGCGCAATAGGCCAGGACGTCGCCGATCATTCGCCGCTCGGCGGCGGTGGCCTTCAGCACGCCCGCGTCGCCCTCGCTCTGAACCGCCAGACGGCCATGACGCACCAGACCGGCCAGGGCGGGATCACCCAGGGACACCTTGGTTTCGCGCATCAGGTCGCCGGTCATGGGGTCGATCTCGGCCGGCGCCGACAGCGACGCCCGCACCAAACGCGCACCCGCCGGCAGGGCCGGACCATAGGCCGCCGCCTCCTGGTCCCCGGGACTGCAGGTCAGCATCAGCGCCACCATGTCGGAGTTCGCCACGCCGTAGGCCAGCTTGGCCATCGCGCCTTCATGGCTCAGATGCCAGCCCATCGGCGCATGCTCGGCGACGGGGGCCACAACTTCGCGCGACTGGGCGGCGAAGGCGACCAGGCCCAGGGCGGCGGCGGCGGGAATCAGAACCTTGAACATCACAAACACTCGCGTCTGACAGGCAAACGCGGGCGTCCGTTAACGGTTCACGGCGAAGCTTTGGGCCTGACAGACCCGTGATGTTCAGGACACGGCCGTTTCACGCTCAAGCAGCCAACGGCCACGCCCTCGTCCGCCCTCAAGCAGCGACCGACCGCGTCGGGAGCGTTAGGGCGCCTAAAAAGGACTGAACCGCTCGACCAGGCTCTGGGCCGCCGGGGTGGACTGGACCCGGCTGATGTCGCCGCGCCCGCCATAGCTGATGCGCGCCTCGGCGATCTGGGTGTGGCTGATGGTGTTGCCGGCCGAGATGTCCTCGGGCCGCACGATACCGGCGACGGTCAGTTCGCGCACCTCGCGGTTGGTGCGCACTTCTTGCCGACCCTGGATGATCAGATTGCCGTTCGACAGCACGTCGGTGACCACGGCGGCGATGGTGAGATTGACCCGTTCGGCACGGTTGACCGAGCCGGAGCCGGCGGCGCTGGACTGGCCTTCCAACCCGACCATGTTCTGCGGATCGAACCCGCCGGGGAAGGCGCGGCCCAGGCTGTTCTCCAGGCCGAAGAAATTGCTGACCCCGCCGGAAATCTCGTTCGAGCGGTTGCGGGTGGTCGAATTCTGGGTCTGTGCGCGGTCGTCGATGTTGATGTTGACCGTCAGGATGTCGCCGACCTGACGCGCGCGCTGATCGCCGAAGAAGGTGCGGGCGCCCGCGCGCCACAAGCTGTTGGCGCTGGCGGCCGAGGCTTCGGGCCGGGCCTGAGGCGCCGGCAGATAGGCCTGCTGCACCGGGACCAGGGCCGCCGGATAGCCGATGGGCGCCAGTTCGGGTCCGCGCACCGTTTCGGCGACGGTCGAGCAGGCTCCCAAGATCAGGGCGGCGGCGGAAACGATCAGGATCTTACGCATGACGAACGGTCCTCAGCGGGCGGCGAACTGTTGCAAGGCGGCGGTGCGGGCGGCCTGGGCGGCGGGTCCGGCCATGGCCTGGCCCGGCCCGATGGCGACGGCGTCGATCATCCGGCCCGAGGTCGGGTTCAGAATGGCGACCGGCTCGCCCACGGCGGCGTTCCTCTGGGCGCGGCCCATGACGGTCAGGGTCACGCCCCCGACCTGATAGGCGACCGAGACCACGTCGTTGCGGGCGATCACCCGTTCGGCGGCGACGGCGCGCGACGGCGTCATCGTGGCGGCGGCGGGCGTGGCCGACGCCTCGGCCGGCTGGGCGGCGGCGGCGCCCGGCGACAGGGCGGCGTTGCGCACCACGACGCGGCGCAGGCCCTGGGGATTGCTCCACTCCAGGCCCGACTGGCGCGCCAGCATCTGCAGCTGACCGGCCTCCAGCACCACGGACGGCCCGGCGCGGGTCGCCACCTGCACATCGGCGGCGGCCCCCGCCCCGTCGAACAGATCGCCCAGCGTCACCCGCCCGTCGGAATCGACCGGCTGGGCCTTCAGGGTGACCGGCCCGCTGAGCGCAGGCGTGGCCGCCAGCACCGCGGCGACGGCGGCGACCCAGGCGGCCGTCCAGCGCGCGCGGCGGCTGAACAGCGGCGGTCGAGGCGGCGGATTCAGGGGAAACAGGATGCTCATCAGCTCTTCACCTGGGCGGCGACGGACAGCATGTTGTCGGCGGTCGAAATGACTTTGGAGTTCATCTCATAGGCGCGCTGGGCCACGATCAGGGCGCTGATCTCGCTGACCGCATCGACATTCGACGCCTCGGTGAAGCGATGCAGGATCTGGCCGAAACCCGGCTCGCCCGGGGCGCCGACCACGGCCGGTCCCGAGGCGGCGGTCTCCAGCAGCAGATTGTCGCCGATGGCTTCCAGGCCCGCCTCGTTGAAGAAGGTCGCCAGCTCCAGCTGGCCCACGATCTGCGGTTCGGTCGCGCCCTGGGTGGTGACCTGCACCTGGCCGGTCTTGGACACGGTCACGTCCACCGCGTCCTGCGGGATGGAGATGGCCGGCTCGACCAGATAGCCGTCGTCGGTCACCAGCTGGCCCTCGCCATTGGGCGAGAAATTGCCGGCCCGCGTATAGGCCAGTTCGCCCGACGGCAGGGTCACCTGGAAATAGCCCCGGCCGTCGATGGCCATGTCATAGGTGTTGCCGGTGCGGGTCGGGCTGCCCTGTTCGGTGATGCGATAGACGCTGCCGGCCTTGACGCCCGCGCCGATCTGGATGCCGGTCGGCACCACCGTGCCCTGGCTGGACGACTGGGCGCCCATGCGTTCGACGTTCTGGTACAGTAGGTCTTGAAACTCGGCCCGCTGACGCTTGAAGCCGACCGTGTTCATGTTGGCGATGTTGTTGGAGATGACCTCCACGTTCAGCTGCTGGGCCAGCATGCCCGAGGCGGCGGTTCTGAGAGCGCGCATGTCGGGGCCTCCTTAGTTCGCCCGGCCCAGGCGCTCGACGGCGCGCCGGGACAGGTCGTTGGTGTTTTCGATCATCCGCGTGATCCGCTCATAGGCGCGGCTGATCTCGATCAGATTGGTGACTTCCAGGATCGGATTGACGTTCGAGCCTTCCAGCATCCCCTGGCGCACGCGGGCGTCGGCGGCGTCCATGGCGGCGGCGTTCGAGGCGTTGCGGTAAAGGCCGTCGCCGCCCTTGGACAGGGCCGCCAGGGCGTCGAACCGCACCAGCTTCAGGTGGCCGACCGGCTGGCCGTCCTGGGTGATGGTGCCGTCGGCGGCGACCGAGGCCTGGCCGCGCGCGGGGTCCAGGATGATCTCGCCGCCCTCGCCCTGGACCGCGTGACCGGCCTCGGTGACCAGACGGCCTTCGGGATCGACCGTGAAGGCGCCGTCGCGGGTGTAGGCGGGGCCTTGCGCCGTCTCCAGCTCGAAGAACACCCCCTCGCCCTCGATGGCGAAGTCCAGCGGCCGGCCCGTCTGGCTCAGGGCGCCCTGGCCGTAGTCGCGGCCCACGCCGTTATCCAGCACGAAGCTGACGCCCGGTCGCACCGCGTGGTTGCGCGCCCGCTCGCCGACCTCGGTGCCCAGCAGCAACTGTTCGACCTTGAAGCCGGTGGTGTCCGCATTGGCGATGTTGTTGGCCGCGATATCCAGTTCGCGACGCAGCGTCATCTGGCGGGACAGTCCGATGTAGGCGGCGTTTTCCACGGGGCATGGCTCCTTCGTCCCTGCTCTCGCAACCCTCGTGCCAACAGGGTTAACGCAGGCCCCGCCTGGGTTTGGGCCGATCCGACCCCATCGGCGCCCGGCAGGATTTGCCGTTTCTAAACGTCCCGTTAACCAAACCGGCCCCAACTGACCCCTGGGATCATCCGGGGCGTCGTGCGCGCATGCTGAAGCTGGGCAAGAAGAAGGACAAACCGGCCGATGACGCCGCCGTGCCGGCCGTCGCGGACGGCGAGGCCGGGGCCGAGGACGCGGCGCCCGCCAAGAAGAAGCTGCCCCTTCTGTTCATCATCATCCCGGCCGCCCTGGTGGTGCTGGGCGGGGGCGGCGCGGCCGCCTTCATGCTGATGCAGCCTAAGCCCGCCGCCGCCCACGGCGAGGAAAAGGCCGACGAAGGCCATGGCGAAAAGAAGGGCGGCGGCCACGGCAAGGCCGAGAAGAAGGGCGGCGGCCATGGCAAGGAAGGCGGCGAGGCCGACCCCGCCGCCGGCAAGATCGCCGAAGGCCCGGACGGCGTGACCTTCTACACCCTGCCGGACATGGTCGTGAACGTGCAGTCGGCTGACGGCCGGCCCACCTTCCTGAAACTCAAACTCACGTTGGAGATGAAGGACGCGGCCCTGGCCGAACACCTCCAGGCCGAGGCCCCGCGCATGCAGGACATGTTCCAAAGCTTCCTGCGCGAGCTGCGCCCCGAAGAGATGCAGGGCTCGGCCGCCACCTATCAGCTGAAGGCCGAACTCTTGCGCCGCATCAATCTGATCGCCGCGCCGGGCAAGGTCGACGCCGTGCTGATCGAAGAAATGCTGGTGCAATAGGCCATGGCCGACACGCTTCAGGACAGGGATCCGCTGGCCGGTCTGAACGACGACGAGGTTCGCGCCACGGGCCTGTCCGAACGCGTCCTGAACCAGGATGAGATCGACAGCCTTCTGGGCTTCGACCTGGGCGAAGGCGACGACAGCGAACGCACCGGCATCCGCGCCATCATCAACTCGGCCCTGGTGTCCTATGAACGCCTGCCGATGCTGGAAATCGTGTTCGACCGCCTGGTGCGGCTGATGACGACCAGCTTGCGCAACTTCACCTCGGACAACGTCGAGGTGTCGCTGGACAACATCAGCTCCATCCGCTTCGGCGACTATCTGAACTCCATCCCCCTGCCCGCCATCCTGGCGGTGTTCCGGGCCGAGGAGCTGGACAACTACGGCCTGCTGACGGTCGATTCCAACCTGATCTATTCCATCGTCGACGTGCTGCTGGGCGGACGGCGCGGCACGGCGGCCCTGCGCATCGAAGGCCGGCCCTACACCACCATCGAGCGGGTGCTGGTCCAGCGGATGGTCGAGGTGGTGCTTCAGGACGCCTCGGCGGCGTTCGAGCCGCTGACGCCGGTGCATTTCAACCTGGACCGGCTGGAGACCAACCCCCGCTTCGCCGCCATCGCGCGCCCGGCCAACGCCGCCATCCTGGTCAAGCTGCGGATCGACATGGAGGACCGGGGCGGACGGATCGAGCTGCTGCTGCCGTATGCGACGCTGGAGCCGATCCGCAAGATGCTGCTGCAGCAGTTCATGGGCGAGAAATTCGGCCGCGACAACATCTGGGAAGGCCACCTGGCCACCGAACTCTGGACCACCGACACCGAGGTCCGCGCCGTGCTGGACGAACAGCAGGCGCCCCTGTCGACCGTGCTGAACCTGAAGGTCGGCGACACCTTCATGCTGAACGCCACGCCCGACAGCGACATCTCGATCCGGGCCGGGTCCATCCCGCTGACCACCGGCAAGATGGGCCGCAAGGGCCAGTTCATCGCCGTGCGCGTCGAAGGGCCGATCAGCCCCGAGGCCGCCGGCTCCATCGCCAAGGGGAGACACGGATGATCGGCGTGATCATGGACGCCCTGCTGATGATGCTGCTGGCGGCCGCCCTGGCCTATGGGGTGCGGCTGGATCGGCGGCTGAAGACCCTGCGCGAGGGACAGTTGGCCTTCGCCGGTGCGGTCAGCGAACTGAACACCGCCGCCGCCCGGGCCGAGGCGGCCCTGGGGTCGCTGCGGGCCTCGAACCAGGAAACCGACCTGCTGCACGACCGCATCGTCAAGGCCCGCGCCCTGAAGGCCGAGCTGGAGGCCCTGATGGACCGCGCGCCCGTCGTCGCCGCCCCGCGCATGGTCGCCCCTCCGATGGCCGAAGCGCCGACGGTCCGGCCCGAACCCGCCACCGCCCCCTCGCGCTCTGGCGGTCTGCTGAGCCCCGAACAGGTGGAGACCTTCCAACCCGTGCTTCAGGCCCTGGCCGCTAACCAGGCCGCTAAGCAAAGCCTCAACCGCGCCCGGCGTAGCCTGGACGAAGACCTGTTCGCCGCCTGACCCTTTTTGACGCCCCTATGTCCGTCGCGCGGCGACGGACGACTTGAGGGGCGAGATCGAGTGAGTAAACCATGGCTCGTCTGCCTCGCATCCTGCCGCTCGTCGCCATCGCCATCGGAGGCGTGGTGGTGGTGCGCGCCATCGGCGTCGCGCCGGGCCTGTTCGAGGGCGCCCGCGCCTGGGCCGAGGAAGCCGTTCCCGCCGCTGCGGCCGAAGGCGCCGCCGCCCCGCGCGCGGCCCCGGCGGTCTGCGCCCTCAGCCCCGAACAGCTGGCCCAGCAGGCGGGCCTGTCACCGGCGGAACTGCGCGTCATCCAGTCGCTGAAGGACCGCCGCGCCGAACTGGACGTGCGCGATCACGACTTCGCCACCATGCTGCCGCTGATGGCCGCCGCCGAGCAGAAGCTGGACGCTAAGACCCAGGCCCTGACCACGCTGCGCGGCGAACTTCAGGCCCTGCTGGGTCAGGTGGGCGAGCGTGAACAGGCCGAGATCGACCGCCTGGTCGCCGTCTATTCCGCCATGCGTCCGAAAGAGGCCGCGCGGGTCTTCGCCACTCTGGACGACCGGGTGCGCCTGCCGGTCGCCGCCGCCATGCGTCCGCGATCCCTGGCCGCCGTCATGGCCCAGATGGAGCCGTCCGGCGCGCGCGACCTGACCGAAAAACTGGCTCGTCGGTTCGAACGCCAGCAGGCCGCCGCCCAGGCCGCCGTCGCCGCCGCCGCCAACCCCGAGGCGCCCGCCCCCGCGCCGGCCCCAACCCCCGCTCCGACCGAGACGACGGCGACGCCGACCGCCGGTGAAGGCGGGGAGGCCGCCGCGCCGCGTCCGCGCCCCGCCGCCCGCACGCCCCAGCGCCGCCCGGCCGCCCGGCCCGCCGCCGCCCGTCCGGCCCCGCAACAGGCCGCCGCCGAAGCCCCCGGACCTCAGCCCTATTCGGGCGGCGCGGACGGCGCCGGTCGCGCGCCCGGCGCCCAGCCGCGCCAGACGGTTCAGTAACGCACGGCCCACAGCGCGTGGTTGGCGCCGGGCCATCGGCCCGCTATCAACCGCGCTTCCCGATCCGCCGAGCCTGATCCGACATGTCCGACGCCGCCCAACCCGCTCCGTCCATGCCCGACCGTCTGTCGGTCGATCCCGCCAGCCCCTACTACGACGCCGACCTTCTGGCGCGCGGCGTGGGCGTGCGCTTCAAGGGCGAGGACAAGACCAATGTCGAGGAATACTGCGTGTCCGAAGGCTGGGTGCGCCTGGCGCTGGGCAATCGCGTCGATCGTCGCGGCAAGGCCCTGACCGTCAAGCTGCAAGGCCCGGTCGAGCCCTATCTCCAGGGCGAATAAGGCCCTTACCTTCGCGCATGCCGCCCGATAGGCTTCGCCCCTTCCATTGCTTGGGGTTGAAGCCGTGAATCGCATTCGTCGCCAGTCCGCCGTCCTGTCCGTCGTCCTGGCCTTCGGCGTCGCCGCAACCGCCCTGCCGGCCGCGGCCCAGGACTCCGCCGTCGTGCGCGCCGCCGAACAGGTGCGCGATGACGCCCTGAACGCCAATGTGGCGCTGGACTATGTCACCCAGGTCACCACCCGTTTCGGCGCCCGCCCGGCGGGGTCAGAGGCGGAAACGGCGGCCTTCCGCTGGGCCGCCGACTATCTGCGCGGCCTGGGCTTCCAGAATGTGCGGCTTCAGGAATTTCCCTTGGTCGGCTGGGACCGGGGCCAGGAAAGCGCCGCCATCGTCGGCGACCGCCCCCAGATGCTGGCCGCCGCGGCCCTGGGTCATTCGCCCGCCACGCCCGAAGGCGGGATCGAGGCCGAGGTGGTGCGGTTCGACAGTCTGGACGCCCTGAACGCCGCCCCGGCCGGGTCGCTGACTGGCAAGATCGCCTATGTCGACGGCGGCCAGATGGTGCGGATGCAGGACGGTTCGGGCTATGGCTCGCTGTCGCGCATCCGGGGCGCGGGTCCGGCGGCGGCGGCGGCCAAGGGGGCGGTGGCCTTCATCATGCGCTCGGCCGGCACGGACGAACACCGCATGCCCCACACCGGCACCACCCGCTATGTCGACGGCCGCGTGCCCATTCCCGGCTTCTCCCTCAGCGCCCCCGACGCCGACCAGGTGTCGCGCCTGGTCGCCCTGGGCGAGACGGTGCGGCTGCGCCTGCATTCGACCGCCCGCACCTATGAGACCGTGTCCCACAATCTGATCGCCGAGGTTCCGGGCCGGTCGCGTCCGAACGAGATCATCGTGCTGGGTTCGCACATGGATAGCTGGGATCTGGGCACCGGCGCCTTTGACGATGCGGCGGGCGGCGCCATCACCATCGCGGCGGCCAAGGCCATCATGGACAGCGGCCGTCGCCCGGCGCGCACCCTTCGCGTCGTCCTGTACGGCTCCGAAGAGGTGAACCAGCCGACCGACCGCGCCTATGGCGGCGCATCCTATCTGGCCGAAATCGGCGCTGAGGGCGTGGAACGGCACATCATCGCCGGCGAAAGCGATTTCGGCGCCGACCGCATCTACGCCCTGGGCCTGCCGCCCGGATCGGCCGACACCGATTTCGGCCGCATCGCCGCGCGTGTGCTGCGCCCGCTGGGCGTGCTGCCGGGCGAGCCGGAGCTGCATGGCGGCGTCGATATCGGGCCGCTGGCCCAGGCGGGCGTGCCGGTCTTCGGCCTGCGCCAGGACGGGACGCGCTATTTCGACCTGCACCACACGGCCGACGACACCCTGGATAAGATCGACCCGGCCCAGATGACCCAGAACGTCGCCGCCTGGGCCGCCCTGGTGATGCTGATCGCCGATTCCGACGTGGACTTCCGCGCCACGCGCCCGGCGGCTACTCAGGCGCACTGACCCGCCGCGAGCGTGGCGAAACTGGTAGACGCAACGGACTTAAAATCCACTACCGTAGATTTACGTATCTAAATCAATCGGTTAGAGCGGGTAGACACTTACACACGACTTACACATTTGCCGCGAGCGGCAAGGAGGTCATGTGTCGGAGTCTCACTCGCTCATGGAGGGCAAGCTCCACGTCTATCGTCGCGAAAACAGCCCATACTGGCAGTGCGCGACCTATCTGAGCGGCCGCAACTACCGTCAGTCGACGAAGGAGACGAACGTCGCCTTTGCGCGAGAGTTCGCGCGCGATTGGTATCTCGATCGGCTCGCTGAAGATCGTCTCCGCAAGTCCGGGAAGCTCCCGTCGATGCCGGAGATGCCTGTCGTCGTCCCGGAGCGTGTGACGCCGAAGCGGCCGGGGGAGAAGACCTTCCGTGAGGCGGCCGCTGTCTTCGAAAAGGAGTTCGAAGCGATGACGTTGGGTGAGCGGAACGCTCACTACGTCGCTGGGAAGGGGCGGGTGATCCGTCTCTACCTCAACCCGTTCTTCGGCGATTTGCCGATCACCGAAGTCTCCGCCGGCCGGATCCAGGATTACCGGCTTCACCGTGTCACGCCACCTGACGAGCCGCAGCGCGTGCGGTTCGTCTCGGAGGGGCAAGAACGGATCGGAAAGGCGAAGATCTGGAAGCGGCCGAGCCGGCAGACGCTCCATAACGAGATGGTCTGTCTTAGGCAGATCCTGAAAACCGCGAACCGGAAAGGGTGGATTTCCGCACTTCCGGACATGAGCAACCCGTACCGGGCATCCGGCAAGGTGAGCCACAGGGCTTGGTTCTCACCTGAAGAGTACAAGCGCCTCTACGAAGCGACGCGCGAGCGCGCGAAGAACCCGAAAAAGGAGCGCTGGCGCGACGAGTGCGAGCAGTTCCACGACTTCGTGCTGTTCATGGTCAACACCGGGCTGCGTCCCGACGAGGCGCAGCGCCTCGAGTTCAGAGACGTCTCGATCGTTGAGGATGACGCGACCGGCGAACGCATCCTCGAGATCGAGGTGCGGGGCAAGCGTGGGGTAGGGTACTGCAAGAGCATGCCCGGAGCCGTCCGTCCGTTCGAACGGGTGCTCAAGCGCAAGAACGGCCAGCCAACCGATCTCGTCTTCGGTCTGGTGCAGCGCGAACTGTTGAACGCCATCCTGGACGAACTCGGCCTGAAGAAGGACCGGGATGGAAGGCCTCGTACCGCCTACAGCCTGCGGCACACCTACATCTCCATGCGGCTCATGGAGGGCGCCGACATTTATCAGGTCGCCAAGAACTGCCGGACCAGCGTGGAGATGATCGAGAAATACTACGCCTCTCACATCAAGAACGTGCTCGACGCCTCGGCCATCAATGTCCGAAAGCCCAAGCCGGCGAAGCGACAAACAGTGGATTCGAATGGTGCCTGATCGCGGCGATCAGCCAGCGAACTTGACCATTTCAGTGAAATGGCCTATTTCAACGTAATGATGAAAATGGAACTTTCAGTGAAAGAGACTGAACGCGCTCTCGCCGGGGAGCTGCGGGACATACTCGCCGTCGTCCCGACCGTAGAGGTACGGTCTCTCGATATCGAGGGACCGGGCGACGCCCCACGCGTCGATATCATCGCCGATGTCTCGATCGCCTCCAGAAGCTTCACGATATTGATGGAGGTGAAGAGTTCCGGACAACCGCGGGTGATCCGCAGCGCCGTCGATCAGGCGCTTCAAGCTGCCGCGAACCTCGGAATGAAGTCCATCGTGCTCGTGGGAGCCCCCTATATGGCGGATGCCGCCCGGCGCCTGTGTGACGAGGCCGGCGTGGGCTGGCTCGATCTCGCGGGCAACGTCCGCATCGTCGGCCCGGGCCTCTATATCGACCGGCAGACGGCCGAGAAGCCCAAGGCAGTCGCGCGCGAGCTGAAGTCGCCGTTCGCACCGAAATCAGCGCGCGTTCTCCGTTGTCTCCTTCAGACGCCCGGTCGGGCCTGGAAGGTGACGGACCTCGCCGAAGCCGCGCAAGTGAGCCTGGGCCAGGTCAGCAACGTGCGGCGCGCGCTGATCGACCGTGAATGGGCCTCGGCCGATTCCGAGGGCCTGCAGCTGACCGATCGCGAAGGTCTCCTGCGCGGCTGGCGAGAGGCCTACGAGGCACCCGTTGGGGAGCGGCGGCGCTACTATACGACCCTGCACGGGAAGCGGCTGGATGTGGCGCTGCGATACGCCCTGCGTGAGGCTCAGTCCTCAGGCCGGGCCGCGGCGATGTCCTTCACGGCCGCCGATTGGTGGGCGCCTTACGCACGCGTGCCGATGACCTACCTCATCGCCGAACCCAGCGCCCTGCCGGCCTTGGTCGATCATCTGCAGCTCAAGCCCGCCGAAAGCGGGGCCAATGTCGAGATCCTGATCCCCGACGAGGCCGAGCTGTTCGACGATCTGCGTCAGCCGGCTCCAGACCTCTGGACGACCAGCCCGCTGCAGACCTTCCTTGATCTCGGGACCGGCGGCGAACGCGGGCAGGAGGCGGCAGACCATCTGCTCGCCAGCGTGTCCCAGTGGTGAAGCCGGAACCGCAGAGCGCGGCGGACTATCCCGCGCGCAGCACCGCCGCCGTCCGCCAGACCCTCGTCGAGATCGGCCAGATCCTCGGCAGTTATGAAGGCAAGTTCGCCGTGGTCGGCGGCGCTGTGCCGTGGCTGTTGCTCGAGCCGGACGACATGATTCACGTCGGGACGTTCGACATCGATCTCGCACTCGACCCGGTCGCGCTCGCGGATACCGAATACGCAGACCTGGTTCACGCGCTTCAGGCCCATGGCTACGAGCGCGGCCCCGAGGATCGGGCGTTCCAGCTGACCCGGGAAGTTCCTGCCGAAGATGGCGGTCCCCCGATCAAGGTTGTCGTCGACTTCCTGATGCCGCGGGACGCGGAGGTGCCGAAGCGGGAGCGGCCGCTCGTGGAGGACTTCGCCGTCCAGAAGGCGGACGGGGCCGATCTGGCGATTGACTTCCAGGCTTTGGTCGAGATTGAGGACCGGATGCCGGGACGGTCGGGGACCAATCGCGTAAAGATCGCAGTGGCCTCGATCCCGGCGCTTCTCGGCATGAAAGGCCACGCCCTCGTCGGCCGCTTCAAGCGCAAGGACGCCTACGACATCTATTATTGCGTCCGAAACTACCCGGGCGGGCCCGAAGCCCTGGCCGACGCCTGCCGGCCCCTCCTGGAACGGGCTAGCGCTCTTCAGGGCTATGAGAAGATCGCCAGCAAGTTCAGGGATGTCGATGACCACGGACCTGCCTGCGTTCGCGAGTTCGTAGAGACAAGCGCGGCCTTGGGCGACCGTACTCCGGAGCAGTGGCAGACGGACGCCTATGGGCAGGTCCGAGCCTTCGTGGATGCGCTCGGGCTCTAGCCTCCTGCGAGCGCCAGTTCCTGTGGGGTGTATTCCGCCGATCCGCCCTGGATCGACTTGAACGCCTTCTTGTGAGCCGCGGACGGGATCGGCAGCGACTCGGATTGCAAGGCCCCGATCTTCTCCGTCAGCTCGGTCAGGCGCGACCGGAGCGCCGCAACGTCCATAATGCCGACGTCGATCTGGACGAACTGGCGCAGAGCGCGCCGGAGGCCGCCGTAGGAGACGCCGCTGCGGTGGTGTTGCGACGCCCGTTCGGAAGGATTGAGAAAGGTCATCAGGGCTGTGATGGCAGCGCCGACAAGCGCGAGCGAACCGCCGATGGCAGGGTCCATATCCGCCAGAATGGTGGCGCCGGCGGTAGCGCTGATGAGCGCTGCGGGAATGCCAAGCGAGTAGGTGCGGCCGCGCCAGGCGCTGGCAGCCTCGAAATGACCCTTCTCCGAATAGAGGGCGTCCACAGCCAGCCGGCGGGCCTCCGCCAGAATGGCGTCTCGGGAGTCGGTTTCAGCCGGGCTGACAGTATCGGTCATGACATGGGTCCAATCGCGGAGCCGAACAGCGAGCGCCATTCCGCGCCCGCACGCCGATCGGCGTTTACCGCCTCATATTGGCAGGCGCGCTGGGCGGTGGCCAAGGCCGTTCGCGCTCGCGGCGCCCAGGCGTCGCCGATCGATACCCACTCACCGGTTCCAGGCATCTGGACCGAGCCGCCGACATACCGGAGCATGAACTCGAAGAAGTCGCGGACCATCCAGTCCTCATAGCCTGCGGTCGCGTGCTGCCAGGTTTCAAGGAAGGCCACGGCCAGGCGCTCGAGCATGAACGACTTGATCGGCGCATGGGCATGACGCTGCCACTGCTTGGCCATCCGGATCAGGCGACGCGTGGAGCCGAAGGTTGCGCGATCCGACGCTTCGAGCACCGAGAGCTCAGCCCACGGATCGGTCTTGCGGTACGAACCGCCGCCATTCGCATCGGCGATCAGATATTGGCCGGTGTCGAGGCGGAAGGCCGGGATGACCTCGACGGGCATGGTCGCGAAGGGCACGACCACGACCTGGCCATCTCCACGGATCGCCGTTTGAGGGTAGGTCTGCGACAGCGCCGAGCGGACTTCCTGCAGCAGTTGGGACTGGCGGTTGCCGACGCGGGCCTCGTAGCGATGGAAGATATCGACAGGCATGCAGAACAGGACGTCGATGTCGCGCGGCGGGGCCACTCTCAGCGTTTTGGCCCAGGACCCGATCAACAGACTGTTCTGCGTCGCCTCGCCATGGCCGTAGTACCAGCGATTCAGGGCTGCCCGAACGCCCGTCTGCTTACGTGTACCGTCGACCGCCTGTTGCTCTGTGATCCCCAGCCCCTGCATGAAGGCCGAGAAGCGCTGCTCAACGAACATCCACCCGGGCGGGGGCACTGGAGGCGCGGGCGACAGCGGAACGAGAAAGCTCAAGGGTGGACCTAGGAACGGCGGCGAAGCGTCGGCATATCGCCGATATAGGGAGCGCCTGCGCCTATGCGAGAGCCGCGCGCGCTTTGGGGGTAATCGCGCCCGGAGACGGGTCGCCGCGTCCCGGTGGTTGAAGAATGCCCGCCGCCTTGGCGCGCGGGCACGAACGCAGGTATAGAGCCCGCTCGGCTGGCGGGCGTGGCGAAACTGGTAGACGCAACGGACTTAAGCTGAGGATTGAGTGCGCCGGGGGAAATCCCGGACGTAGAACCGCTCAAAGTCGGGGAACCCTGTCAGATGGCGATCCCGAGCCAAGCCCGTCTTCGGACGGGAAGGTGTAGAGACTAGACGGGCGGCGTCTAAGGCCTTCGGGCTATGACGAAGGGATAGTCCAGACCACGAACGTCGGGCCTTCTGGGGCAGGCGGCGGCGAAAGTCGAAGTGGTACGAAAATCCGTCGGGCATTGCCCATGCCGGTTCGACCCCGGCCGCCCGCACCACCGAAACTCGAGGATCGCGCTTCAGCCGGCCTCGGCGGCGGGAGCGGCCCTCGCCTGAAGGTCGGCCAAGATGTGCTCGGCGACCTCGATCACGGTCGCGAAGTCGCAGATCATTTGCCCATGGAAGCGGACAGGCCGCGCGCCCTCACCGAAGGAATGCATCATCACCGGCTCGAAAACGCCGAGCCGCCGCTGGGCGGCGATGACCTCAGGCCAGCGGGCCCAGTCCCACCCCGGGCCGCCGACCTGCGCTTCCAGCCTTGCGAACTCCGCCGCAGCCGCGTCGTCGAGTTGTTTGGGCGGGATGTAGAGCGGGATCCGGTGGGCCAGGGCGTGGCGATACTCTTCCAGATAGCCAAACCACTGATCCGTGCCTGCCAGATAGGCCTGGCTTCGCGCCGACAGGCTGCCTCTGAGGTCGGTATTGTCGGGCGTCAGACCGATCCGGCTGCGGTGAAGCGGACGTCCATTAGGGCCGCGCAGGTCTGCTTCCAGACACCAGAGCCAGGCCAGGTTGTCCATGACGCCGAAGATGTTGATGACGAAGGCCTGAAGGAAGGCTGTGGCGTCCCAGATCGCTTCGCGGGTTGGCTCTGTCTCCTGCGGTGGCAGGGTTTCGAAGACCCGCCGAAGTCCGTGCTTCAGGTCGGAAAGGCGTCGGCAGACGCCGTGGGTCATCATTTCCTTGGCCTGCGGAACCTGAAGCTGGAGACGGAACAGCGAGCTGGTCAGGGCGCCCTCCCGCTCCAACCAGTCATCACAGCGGTCCTGCATCTCGGCGGCGTCGTCATCGGAATAGGCCATGGCGCCATCCTAGCGACGGCACCCGTCCAGCCCCTAGCGCGGAGTTGGGGACACATAGCCGGCGTCATGGAAGGCGCGGGCCGACTCTCACTAGACCAACGGTCATGACCCACCATGAGCTTGACCGCACTCTCGACCGTATGTTCGCAGCGGCGGCGTCACCCGACGATCAGCCGGGTGTCGTCACTGTTCAAACGGATGATTGGTTGGGAGTCCTGTCCACGGTACGGGCGACTTGCGCGTCCCTTCAGGACGGCCTGCGCTATCGGGAAATCCAGGTTCAGGTCTCGTCGCAGTTTGAAACGAGGGTCCTGTCACGGGCCGAAGCGGGAGGGCGCGGCGAGCCTTATCGCGAACTGCGCAACCGGACTGCAGACGACGCACGTGCTCCAGCCTAGTGGATCGAAACAGGCGACCCACATGAGCTTGGATCGGTCATGACCAGGCTATCGACCATTGCGTCGATCTCGGCCAGCAACTCGGTCAGGTCGTGACCTTCGAACTCCGTTCGAGCGGCCTCGCGCCACGCGCTCCGCAGCACATCGCGAGCGTCCTCCGGAGCGAGATCCTCGAGATAGGTCAGGCCGCGTTCAGCCAACAGCCTCCGTGCGACGACACCGGCCTGCTCGGCCAGATCGCTGTAGATCTCGGTCTCCTCGGCAGTCAGCTCTTCGGCCACGGCGATCCTCGCGGGACGGGAATGGGGACGGGCCTGGAACTTCTGCGAAGAAGCCCGGGGTTTCAGGATCGACCGCCGCCGACGTCAGAGACGTCCCCCGGCTCGAGGTCGGTCCCTGTCTTGCCGGAACCCGTCGCGATCAGCCTACAGTGGCGGGCCGACGACGCAATCGGCTTTGGCGGTGAGGCGAGGCGGATCGCAGGAATCAGCCCGATGCAATAGTCGGAGGCGCGAAGCGCGCTCGACTACAGTTCTGCGCCGACCCGCCGTTAGCCGGGTCGCACCCTTCACGTTGAGGAGCTGACGATGAAACCCCTGATCGCGCTCATGCTCTCGGCCGCCCTTTCGTCGGGATGCGTCGGCATGGCGCCGAACCGTGACCTTGGCAGCCTCAAGATCGCGAGCTGGAACATGGAGCATCTGGCGGAGCGGGATGGGGAGGGGTGTAGACCGCGCACCGAGGCCGATTACGCTCTCCTTCGTGGTCATGTCGCCACTCTGGGCGCCGATGTGATCGCCTTCCAAGAGGTACAGAACAAGGTCGCAGCCGAGCGTGTCTTCGATCCGGCTCTGTACGACGTGGTGATGTCCGACCGTCCGGCCAGCACGCGGAGCGGCGAATGCCGGGGCCGACCAGGCCTGTTCATCCAGAACCAGGCGGTCGGCTTCGCCATCCGCAAAGGCGTGCCGTGGATCCGCAACGCCGACCTGAACGCCTTAGCGCTCGGAAACCCCGATTTGCGGTGGGGCGTCGATGTGACTGTGTTGCACGGACGTCCGGTCCGATTGCTGGCGGTGCATCTGAAGTCCGGCTGTAACTCCGGCCGCGAACCGACGGACCCGGACTGCCCGGTGCTGTTCGATCAGCTCCCGGTGCTGGAGAGGTGGACGGAAGCACGAGCTCGGGACGGCGAGGCCTTCGTGGTCCTCGGAGACTGGAACCGGCGATTGGCCAGCCGTGGCGACGCCTTCTTCGCCGATCTGAACGATGGCGATCCCGAGGGCTCGGTGTTGACCCTGACCTCCGGTGATCAGGCGGCGGGCTGCAAGGCGCGCTATCGCGAATACATCGACTTCATCGCTACAGGGAAGGTGGCGACAGGGCGCCTCGAGCCCGGGTCGTTCGAGGAGTACCGCTACGGCGGCATTGCCGAGACCGAACACCCTTCCGATCACTGTCCGATCTCGGTGCGGCTTTTGGGCTGAGGCTCGGCAGCGATCAGGGCTCCGCGCCTTCCAGCGCATCAAGATAGCCGTCGCAGCCCGTGAAATAGCCATCGACGGCGGTCATGACGTCTGCCAGCACCACAAGGTCGACATGGCCCAGGGCCAGTTCGATCGGGCGGCCCTTTGTGTCGACGGGATAGCGGTGAGAAAATGAGCCGGGATCTACGGCCGCAAACTCCGCAACAATGCGGCCGACCGCCTCGTCGGCACCGTCGGGGTCGGTGACAGCGAAACCTTCGAGAACCGCCTGGAACCGCGCCCAGAGCACGGAGAGGTCGTGGGATTTCCAGATCGCCTCGATCTCGACCGTGGGGCCGTAGGTCGCGATCAGATACTTCAGCGACAGCTCGATGAACTGGCGATAGTTGAACAGAATCGGAAACACGAGTGTGTCCCGATCGCCGCGGTCGTCGGTGGCGTGGGCCACCATGAGGTCCGCCGCCCTTTTATAGCCGGCCATCATCAGGACCATGCGGTTGTGCGCCGGCTCTGTGAGGGTGGCGTTGCCGTCCCAGTCGGATGAGACCGTAAACAATCGATCTCCAGACTTCGGCCAACGGAATGGTTTGCTGAGAAGCGCCTCAAAACTCATCCTGTCCTCCTGTCGGGCATTGGCGTCATAGTGCCAGAATGGATCCTATCCCGGAGAACATGTTCCGCGTCATCGCCTTGGCCCTTCCGGCCGGGCACGCCTTCGGTGAACGGCCGCCCGTCGCCGCCTGGGGTGACACAGCCGGAAGGACTTGCGGGATCGTGACGCGACATGCCGAAACCGGAGAACTCGGCCTCATTGCAATGCGACGTCGCGTAGACGATGTCTGGACCGAGACGGCGCGCGAAGTCGGATTTCGGTCACTCAGGGATGCTGAGCGGCGCCTTGAAGCGTTGCTTGGCATTGGCGCACCGCCAGAACCCTTGCCGCCCAACACCGCACCGCGTGCAGCCCTCCATGACCTGCAGGGCCGTACGCCGAGCGCCATTTTCGGTTCGTTGGGCACGCCCTCGCACCGTATTGCCGGCTCAATCCTCAACCAGCTTTATCTCGCCCTTCCAAACCCGGACAGGAACTGGGTCGGAGACTGCCAGACCGGGAATTTCCACACGCGGATGTGGGAAGCGCAGTTGCTCGCGGCGTTTCGAGAGCAAGGCCTGCACGTCAGCCAGCCGTTCGAGTCTCCGGACTTTCACATTCGCAATCGCCTTGGCGGCGAGGCTTGGGTGGAGGCGGTCACCGCCAATCCGGAGAGGCGCTTCGACCACATGAACGCGCCCCGCGTCCCGCCGCCAAGCGAGCGTGAAGCGCTGTTTTTCGGCCCTGCCGCGCTTCGTTTCGCCAAGACCATCGGAAACAAGCTGCAGCGGCGTTACGATCAGCTCCCTCACGTGCAGGGAAAGCCCTTCATCCTCGCCGTCGCGGACTTCCACGCGCCCGGCTCGATGCGTTGGAGTCGAGAGGGTCTGGCCGGCTATCTTTATGGCCGGGGCGCCGAGGTCGTCGTCGAGGACGGACGGCCTGTCGCTCGCGCGACCTATGCGACCCATCTCCACGGTCCGTCCCGATTTCCTGCGGGCCTGTTTGCGAACGCAGACCATGCAGAACTGTCAGCAGTCATCTTCTCGAACGCCTGCGCTATCTCGAAGCTCAGCCGTGTGATGGTATCCGCCGGCGCGGACCCGAAGGGCCTTCGCTACACTCGCATCGGCAAATTCTTCAACAGGACCGAAGGCGCGCTTCAGGGAGACGATTTCTGCCTGGACGTCGCCAGTGGCGCCTACCGGGCGCTCTGGCCGCAAGGTCATGAACCGTGGTCTGCGGAAATCGAGGTCTTCCACAATCCGTTCGCACGACACCCGGTCCCTCACGAACTGTTGCCGGAAGCGACCCACTGGTTTGACGTCGACGGCGAGACAATCTGCAGCGCGTACTACGAGACCGGAATCCTTTGGTCGGAGACCTGGATCACCGACGCCGAGAGGCCTCCCATAAGGCTCGAGGACATTCTCTCCGGCGACATCCCAGCCCTGAAAAAGCGCTAAGGGCTCCGCCCTCGCGCGGGCCAGGGTGAAGCGGCTGCGCCGCCGGATCGGCCGGTCTCCCCGACCTTCCGCGCCGGCGACGGAACCGATGTCTGCGATCAGTGCGAGGCTTGTGCAGGCCGGGCGATCCCCCTCCGGCCGATCCGCCCTGGCCCTTGCTACCCCGGTCTCGCCGACGGGCAGGGTTTCAGGCGCGCGTTTCGCGTGCCTGCAACCCTTGCCCAAAGGAGGCAGACATGACTGCTCAATTCACCCAAGCCCGTACCCCTGCGGCGGCTGACGCCGCCGCGACCGGAGCGGATCAGGAGCCGGGTCACGGCGCGGAGATCGTGGTTCCCCTGAACCGGTTGAAGGCGTCCCCAAAGAACGCCCGGAAGGTCCCGCACAACGCAGCGACCATCGAGGCCTTTGCCGCCTCCATCAAGGTCAAGGGGGTGTTGCAGCCGCCTGTGGTCGAGATCGAACGCGGCGAGGACGGGACGGCTACCGGCAACTATCTCGTGACTATCGGGGAGGGACGCCGCCAGGGGTTGCGGCTCCTGGCCAAGCGCAAGCAGATCAAGCGGACCCACCCCGTGAAGGTGGTCGTCGACACCGAGAACGACGCCCATGAAATCAGCCTCGACGAAAACACCACCCGCGAGGCCATGCACCCCGCCGACCAGTTCGAGGCCTTCAAGCGGCTGGCGGACGAGAAGGGCTACGGCGCCGAGGAGATCGGTGCCCGGTTCGGCGTGACGGCGACCGTTGTGCGGCAGCGGCTGCGGCTGGGCGCGGCGGCGCCGGAGTTGATGGCGGCCTATCGGGACGGGGCTCTGGCGTTGGACCAGCTGATGGCCTTCTGCGTCAGCGCCGATCAGGACCGGCAACGGCAGGTGTTCGAGCAGTTGGGCGAGTACCGTCCCGTCCATGCCATTCGTCGGGCCATGACCGAGGCCAAGGTGCGGGCCGACGACCGCCGCGCGATCTTCGTCGGCGTCAAGGCCTATGAGGCCGAGGGCGGGACGGTGTTGCGCGACCTGTTCACCGAAGACGGCGGCGGCTGGCTGGAAGACCCGGCCCTGCTCGACCGGATGGTCGACGACAAGCTGGCCGCTCTGGCCGACGGCGCGCGCCAGCGCGAAGGGTGGAAATGGGCCGAGGCTGCGTCCGAATACGCGGAGGTCAGCGCCTTGGGTCGGGTCTATCCGGTCGCGGTCGTCCGCTCCGAGGCTGATGCAGCGCAGATCGCGGCGCTGTCGGAGGAATATGATGCCCTCGTGTCCGAGGCCGGGCCGGAAGGGCTGACGCCCGAGGCGGACGCCCGGCTGGAGGAGATTGATAAGGCCCTGCAAGCCTTCGGCCCGGACTTCGACTATGCGTCGGAGGTCAAGGCGCGGGCCGGGGTGATGGTCCTGCTGGGTCATGACGGGCTGGCCCGGTTTGAGCGAGGTCTGGTCAAGGCCGAGGATGCAATCAGCGACCGCGCGCCCGATCCGGACGCTCCGGAAAGCTGGTCCGAGGCGGAGCCGCAGGACGGGGAGACGGCGCCGCCCGCGCCGGAAGCCGAGGCCGACGAGGGACTGGCGCCCCTGTCGGAACGGCTGGTGATCGACCTTACCGCCCATCGGACCATGGGGCTGCGCGACGCGGTTCAGGCCGATGAAAACATCGCCCTAACGGTGGTGGTCCATGCGCTGGCCTTGCAGGTTTTCTACCCCGCGTGGGGAACGTGGACGCCCCTGCAACTGCGTCTGAGCGTGACCGGTCTGGAGCGGCTGGCACCCGGCGTCAGCGACGGCCCCGCCGGGCGGCGCGTGGCCGACCGGCTGGAGGCGTGGGGCGCGCGGCTCCCGGAAGAGGCGCGCGACCTCTGGGTCGTCCTGATGACCCTGCCGCCGTCGGACCTTCTGGACCTGATGGCCTGTTGCACGGGCGTCGGCCTCTATGCGGTGCGTGATCCTCACGACCGCAAGCCGGACGCCTTGGCCCACGCCGAGACGCTGGCGACCGTCACCGGTCTGGATATGACCGGGACGTGGACGGCCACCGCCGCCAGCTACTTCTCCCGCGTGTCTAAGGCGCGGGTGCTGGAAGCGGTGACCGAGGCGACCACGAGTGAGGAAGCCGGGCGGATCGCCGGGTTCAAGAAGAGCGACATGGCCGATGCCGCCGAGCGGCTGGTCGAGGGCAAGGGCTGGTTGCCGTCCGTTCTGCGGACGGCCCCGGCGCTCGAGCCGGATGCCCATGAGCCGGAAGGCGAGGAGGGCGCGCCGCCGTCGTCCGATGCGGACGCCTATTCGTTCGCCGCCGAATAGGCGACGCCCGTCCGGAAACTCGCCGCGCGCCCTTTGGGGGCGCGCGGCTTTTTTGTGCGCAGGCGGCGCCGGAACATCTCCGGCTTAGGCCGCCGCGTCCTGTCGGAATGGACGCACCCGTTCGGCGCTGAACGGAAGTCGTTCAAGGCCAAGGACATCGCCGATGCGCCAACGGGTCTTCGCCAGAAGTTCGCGGCCGTCCTCCAGCCGGACCAGGACGGTGTCCTGCGTCGCCTCGCGTGGCTCAAGCAGACGCAGGCGGACGCCATGAAGATCCGACTGGATCAACCGCGCCGCTGCCATTTCCCCTGCGCTGAGGTGAACCACGCACGGCTCGGCGCACTTCTGGCGCGGAAGAATGCGGCGGTCGGGAACGGCGACGGGGAAGCTCATTCCTTCCGCTACGCCGTCGAAGCTGAACACCGTTCTAAGCGCCGCCCTTAACGAATCCTTCGCCGGGCGATGAGCGGGCGAAAACAAGGACGAAACCTGCACGAGCCTCTGCCGCTCGCGGCCCTCCGGCGGATGTTTGACGCCTGTGGAGCTTGTCCGTATGGCCAGCGCGGCATGGTCGGCCCGATCCCAGGCCCCGGCGCGAGGGTTCATGGCGGAATATCAGTTCATCGTTGATGACGGCCGGAGCGTCGACCTCGGCATCGAAACCGTCGATGCGATGGACAACGAGGAGGCCGAACTTCTCGCGCGCATGCGGTGGGCGTCGTCGCCGCCTTCTGCGCAACGTCGCAAGATGAGCTCCCCGCGAGACGTGACCGATCAATGGCGGGACATCAAGGGCGGGGAGCTTCGGTAATGGAGCGCCTGCTACGCCGCTCTCGCTTGCGGCCACAGGGAGCCGAACTTTTTGGCATCCTGCTTTCGCCGACGGTCCTGCGCACGCGCACCGTTGGGCCGGCACCTGATGTCGAGTTCAAGAAGGTGCGACTGGGACATGTTGAAGGTCACGTTTGGCCACTCATAGCCCTGACCGTCGTAGCCCGTCTTGTAACGGAAGCCGAGGTGCGTCGCCGCCACGATCAGCGGGCCGTTGGCGACGTAGTCCGGTCCCAAAGGTTCGCCATCGGGATATGTGCAGGGAAAGTTCTCGGCGATGTGCTTGAGACGATAGCTGTCGGTATCCGGGCGAATGGATTTCGTGGAGGGCACCTCGGCGAGCATGGCGAGGGCGCGCAGCACCTGATCGGCGACCAGAATGTCTTTCAGCTCCTCCCGGTACTCCTGCATCCGGTCGTAGTGCTGATGAGGGGTCTCCCATCGGCCGTCGTCCCGCCGCTTCGGCTGCCCGAACCCCCATCCCCACTTATGGAGACGGTCGTCGCGGTCCATCGCGTTGAGGGTGATGGCGTGCGCCGCAGCTCGGAACAGAAGCGACGCCGGCGCTTCGAAGCCGCGCGCAGTCAGATAAAGGCTGAAGGCCGAAGGATCGAGCCGCCGCGGTCCCGCGTCTGCAAGACGAGCCCGAAGCTCGGCGTTCGATTGGAAACCCAGTCCCCGCGCCAGCGCTTCGGTGCGGTGAGAGGATTTGATTGTCGGAGCGATCAACCGGAGGCCGGATTTCATCCGGTCCAGGGTGACGGAGTTCAGGAAGATGTCGAGTTCGACCATGGCGTTTGCCTCAATGGGTGCGCAGGTCGCCGATTACACTGCGGCACACGAGGAAACGTGGGGCCGAGGATGGGGAAGCAAGGAACGAGACGTTTGACCCGGCGACAGGTCACAGGCGCCTAACCCGGACAAGAGAATGCCGTGAGTCGCACATTGCGCAAGGGATCCCGGACGCTCCTGTCGACGGGCCGTCCGGCGCGCTGATCGGCAACCGTCAGTCGTGGCGAAACGCCAACGCGCAACTATGTTCGTCCCATGACCAGTGCCAATACGGAATCTAAAAAGAAAAAAGCGCCCCGATACCAGACGCGGCTGGTGCTGTTTCTCGACTTCCTCGGCTTCAAGGAACACGTCGAACGCTCTGCGCGTGAGCCTGCGCATCTGGCCCGGCTGGTCGCCGCAATGGATATTGTCGGAGGCATCGGCGCCTCTCACAAGGGCGTTCTGAAAAGCCAGAAGGTCACCCAGTTCTCGGACAGCATCGTCGTCTCGTACAAGGTGTCGGAGCCGTCAGCTGTGTTCCTGCTCCTGAACGAAATCGCCTTTGGCGTTCTCGATCTGGCTGAACGGGGCTTCCTGGTGCGCGGCGGTGTCACGGTCGGCAAGCTCTACCATTCCAAACGCCACGTTGTCGGCCCTGCGATGAATGAAGCTTATCGGCTGGAGTCGAAAGTTGCGAAATATCCTCGGGTACTCATCGATCCCAAGGTGCTCAAGGTCGCGCGCGCCGCGCGTCGTTCAGAGCATTCCCCCGAGGATGAAGCCGGCTACGTCTCCGATTTCATGACCAAGGACACCGATGGTCACTACTTCTTCGACTATGTCTCGTGGCGATCCGTCGTCGCGATCACCGGCGGCGACAACGATCTCTATGCCGATTATCTCGGCTGTCTCAGCATCCTGATCCGCGACGGCCTGCGCCACGACGACGCCAGCGTGCAGGAAAAATTTCTCTGGCTGCGGCGGCGTTACAAGGCTGCGATCGAGGAGATCAAGGCGATCCCTGCAAACCATCCCTACAGGGCCGAAAACGGCGCCATGTGCGAGGTCATCGCCGGCCTGCCGATCTTCAGGATCGACACCAAGCTCGCGAAGGCAGCGGTGAAAGCGGCGGCGAAGGCAAAGGTGATGGCGAAACCCGGGTCCAGAACCCGCCGTCGCCGCGCCCGCTCTGACTGAGACACTCCATTTCGCGGGATGGCTGCGTTAGACCTGTCGGTATGAAGCTGACGCACATGGATGACGCCTACTGGGTAGAACGCCGCACCGAGGCGGAGCGCGAGTTCCCGGGCTCGTCCTTTGGCATGCGGCCCGACCTGACGGCCGAGGTGGTGGATCGTTTCGAGGACGCCCTCCACGCCGGATCGGAAGAGGCGATCCAAGTCTGCCTGACCGAGAATCCCTACCTCGTGCAGTACGCCATTCGAGAATCCGGCCACCATGGCACCTGGGTCTATCCCAAGCAGATGATCCGGCCGAAAGCCGCCACGGGCGAACCCGGTCTCATACCCGACTTCCTCGCTGTGACGCGGTCATCGCTGGGCGATCACTGGTGGATTGTGGAGCTCAAGCGGTTCGACACCCAGTTTGCGGACGCCCAAGGGGGCGGCATGAGCCCCTCCGGCCACAAGGCGGTCAGCCAGGCGGCCGGCTACCTCTCCCACTTCCGGGAATACATCGACGCCATCAGGAGCCACGCTCGCATCCCGCGGATCACTCAGCCCGCCGGCGCGCTGATCCTGATCGGCGATTCCCGAACCGAAAGCGAAGCCCAGCGCACGGTTCGTTCCAATTTCGTTCGGACTTCATCCAACATCGATGTGGCGAGTTACCGTCGCATCGTGGTCAATGCGCGTGTGGACGTCGGCTTCACTCCCAACTCGCGGCCTTTCAGCCTCGAGCCCACCTGATAGCTTTGGCCCACTGACAAATCGGCAAGGTGAGCCAAACCCAAGCTCAGACATCATTCTCGACGTCCTGAAGGGCGCCCACGGAGTCCGAAGTTGATCTTCACCGAACTCGACTATGGAGAAGTGCGTAGCGAGAGGCGGGAGCTGGATCTCGTTATCGAGGCGGCCGGAGAGCGTTTCAAGGTGCCGGTTCGCTTCGTCGAAGACGAGCTCAATCTGGGCCCCATCGACGGTTTCACGCTGAGCTACGGGGCGACACTCAGTTTGACCAAGTTGGGACCGGCTGCGTTTCGCACGCTTGGCCCGACCACGATCAGCCGAGGTTTCCGCCTCGCCAACGTCGGCGGCGTCTACATCCTGACCAAAGGCGATCTGCATCTGTGCCTCGAGCTGGAAGCCGTTCCCTCTGTAGATCCCGCCCGGGGCGGCGAATTGGTTTCGTGGTATCGCCTGTTCCGCAGCACAGAGGGGGAGGACGCTCTGGTTGCCCTCACCAAGCGGCCGGACAGCGCGCTGGTCGATGCGATCGACGACGCCCTGGCGGCCCTCGAACAGGTCACGCCTCACGAGGAAGAGGAGGTCGCCGGCCACAACGGGCCGCCGGAGCCGGACGCTCTCTCCACCGAAGACTACGAGGCCGTCAGGGAGACGCTCGTCACCTTGCGCGCCCGAGCGGTCAAGGACGACCTGGCGGCCGACGAACTTCCCGCTGCGATCGCGATCTTGGACGACTGTGTGCGCAAGATCACCAGCTGGGCTCGCAAACGGCTCGCGATGGTGGAGGAGGGGTTTTATCGTGGGGTAGGGACCGCAGTGGGGACCGGCCTGGTCGGCCTGGCATTCTGGGTCGCGGCGGGTGGAAAGATCGGAACCGTGAGCGCTCTGCTGGCGACCTACGCAGGCCATCTTCTCGGCAAGTAGCCAGTGTCAGTGGCTTGCGCCGCGTCTGCGCCTCGGTATGCCCTCAGTTCAGCCGAACTGAGGGGAGAGCCATGGGCGCGATTTCGGAGAGAACCAAACACAAGGCACAGGTCTATGATGTCGCCTTGAACGCCTTCTTCAAGGGGCGCGACCTCGACGCCGCGAGCCTCGATACGTCCAAGACGGATATCGGCTGGGATATCGCCGAAGCCATGGTCGCGGCGGCGATCAGCGGCGTTACCTACAAAAGCCGCAACCCCGAAACCCTGGCCGATGCCGCCATGCTTTTGCGCGGTCTCGCGGATCAGGTCGAGGAGAACGGCCTAGCGGATATAGAGTGGGGCTATCGTGGCGGAATGCTGTCCCGCCACGCGTGGCGTCCCGACATTCGGGCGACGGAGGGTCTCGCCGAACTCGATCGCAGAACTGAGGCGGTGATTGAAGCGATGATGGGGCCGAGCCGGTCGCTGTCGGTTCCAGACAAACGCGCGATCGTCTGCCTGTCGTTCGTGCGAATGGCCTTGGCGCAGGTGCGGGATCTGATCGATCAGGAACCCCAGAGCGCCGACGCGATCCGCGCCATGGCGACGGGGATCGTGGAGGGGCAGCTCAGGGACTTAAAGGCGGCCGTCCCGAAGTAGACGTGTTCCCCGGGATGAGCAGACGCCGAATGATGTGCAGAAGATTCAATCATGCCTTGCTAGCGGCGAGGCCATCGGGGAGACTCGCCGAGTGAAGAAGACACTCGATCATCTGCCGCTGCCCAAGCAGTCCGAACTGCGTCACGTCGTCGATGTGATACGCGCCTCATTCGAGGAAGCGGTTGCGACCCGTCGGGCCGAGCGGCTGAAGAACGGCAGGATCCTGAAAGTCATCCTCTATGGATCCTATGCACGAGGCGATTGGGTCCACGATCCGGTCGGTCGGTATTTCTCGGACTTCGATCTGTTGGTCATCGTCGATCATGAGGACCTGACCGACGGCGAGTTCTGGTTCGACGCGACGAACCGGACGATGCCGGGCGAAGGCGAAATCCGGACGCCCGTCAGCATCATCGTTCACAGTCTAGATGACGTGAATGACCAGCTCGATCGGGGCCGTTACTTCTTCGCTGACATCCTTCGTGACGGCGTCACGCTCTTCGACACGCCCGGCAGCAAGCTGCACAAGCCTGCATCGATCAAAGCCAAGGCTGCGCTGGTTGAAGCCGAAGGCTTCTTCTCGAAGTGGATGCACAGCTCCAAGGAGTTTCAGGCTGGAGCGGTCTTCTACGCCCAGCGCGATAGCAGCAACCTGGCGGCATTCAGCCTGCACCAAGCGTCGGAGCACTTGTACCACTGCATCTTGCTGGTCGTGACGCTCTACAGCGGCAAGGCGCACAACCTTGCCTTCCTTCGCAAGAAAGCTGAAGCTATCGACGCCCGTCTCGCGGAGGCTTGGCCGCGCGAAACCAAGTTCGAGCGCCGCTGCTTTGAGTTATTGCGCGAAGCCTACGTCAAGGCGCGCTACTCCGAACATTACAAGATCAGCAACGAGGAGCTGGCGTGGCTCACGGAGCGCGTCGAGATTCTGCGCGGGCTGACGGTGACGGTTTGCCAGGAGCGGCTGGCTCAACTTCGGTCGGAGGCCGCTGACGATGTCTGATGCGCCTGGTTTTTTCATACCGTTCGCGGACTCTGCCGAGACGGCTGACGAGGTCTACGCCACAATCCGCACGACGATGGCGAAGGAGGCGTTTCAGCCAACCGAGCGTCAGGTCTACCGTGTCGTGTATCAGCACAACAGGCGCGAGCTCATTGCGACCGTCGGCGAAAAGGACGTCGACGGCGAGACCGTGATCGCGATCTTGGAGGCCTACAATCCTGGACCGATCTACATGGTCTGTACGCCGAACCGGGGCGTCGTCCGGGGCGCCCCGATTCTCGCGGGCGACGTTCTTGCGGTTGTCGATTTCAGTCAGGAGGAAATGGCATGAGTGTCAAGGATGAGGTGGATCGCGCTATCCACGGCTATCACGGAGACGATCTTCACGGCGTCACCGTGGGCTTCGAGCTCTGGGACGACTTCTGCCGGGAGACCGGTCTGACTCCGCAGCCCGCCGAGGACGGCGGCGACGACGTTGAAGTCATCTATCAAGGCCTCCGCATCATGCCCGGGGTTACGCCGAACAAGATCAATCTTGTGACGGGTTTCTAGGCCAGCGGTTGCGATGGGCGCATCTGAGCCGGACATGGACGATTTCATGCGCCGGCTCGAACTCAGCCGGGCGTTCGACGCACAGGAGCCGGTCGTCATCGATGGCGTGTCGTTCGACTTGCGGTGGGACATCGACAAGGATCAGTGGCGGCCTGTGGTCCCTATTGGAACCTACGGACGGCAGACCTTCCGGTTTGGTCCACGCATCGTCTTCCCATGGACGCCGCCCGATTGGGTCGAACACTGGCGCGACAACGGCGGCTATCTCGACGCTCCGGCAGGCAGCACCATCAAGATCGCGCTGGTGCGGCCATACCCTCTGGAAGGATCGTTCGAAGCTCTCGAGGTTGAAGAAAACCGCGAGTGCCAGTTGGTCTATCTCTGGGTTTTCACGCCCGACGGAGAGATGAAGGCTGCGGAGCCTCCACTCCCGCTATTCGCCAGAACCGCCACGGCCACACAGATCGACCTCGGCGATTTCGATAGAGCCTATAATGGGCTGGTCTCCCGGCTAGAACGTCTACTCGGCTGCGAGGATCTCGATGATCGGCTCGATAAGCCGGTGCCCGATTTCCCTCGGCCCTCGGCGGACATGCCGCTAACCTACCGACGAGCGGTTTTGACACTGCATGAAGCCGTCCATGAGTCCGATGAGAAGGCCTATGTCGCCTTCGGCTATTTGATGGGGCGCGCAGAGGCCGAGCAACAACTTCTCGATTCCGCCCTGAGGGATCACCGCGCAGCCAAAGGCCGCAAGAGGGGCACGGGGACCCGGAGCGCTAACAGTCAGCGCAAGACCGAGCCGATCCGCGAACTGGCAAAATCACTAATCAAGGGCAACGCTGCCATGTCACTCGGTGCGTGCGCGCGGATGGTCTCGCAACGGCTCCCTGACGACTGGCCGCTCAGCCGAGATCCGGACTGGATCAAGGATCATATCCGCGAACTTTTTCAGCAGCGCGAGGGTCGGGTCGAGTACCGTCCGAGGCCGGAGTGGGTCCATCCCCCCGAGGCGGACGGAGGATGATGTCAGCTCAGGAGGGGACGAGCAGTGGTCGCCTCCTGTCGTCCGCTCCGAACTCGGTGAAAGGGGGGGCTCCATTCAAGGAGCACACCCATGGATCCGAATTGGCTGACCGCTTTCGCAGCGCTCGTCGCTGCCGTCGCGACGTTCATTTCCGCCGTACGCAAGAAGTAAAGCGGCGAGTTGGAGCCTCTCGGGCTCATCTCGCCTCTGTACGAGAGGTCGTTTGATAACGCCATGAAACAGGCCGACTACGTCGCTCCCGCGCGTTACTTCCTCGACGAAAGCGGGACGAGCGGCGACCTGTCGACGGCAGGAGCCGGTCTTGACTTCAAACAACAGCCGATCTTCGTCCTGGCGGCTGTCGGGGTCGAGGATGAAGCTGGCTTGGCCGAGCGGCTGGAGGCGATCCGGGAAAGGCGCTTTCCTCAGGCCACGGAACTGAAATCGAGCAAGGGCCATGCGACCTCGGCCGTGATCTCGGAGTTGCTTGATGGGATCGACGCGCTGCATGGCGGTGTCCTGCTGGAGGTGATGGACAAGCGCTTCACCCTCTCAACCACCATGATCAACACCCTCATCTTGCGCCCCCTGTCAGCGTCCGATCATGAGCCGAAGGCGCTCTGGTTCCGGGCTCAGCTCGCCGAGCGATTTCACGAGATGGCCTCGACCGGCGTCTATGACGCCTTCATTCAGGCCTGTCGCGAGCCGGGAGAGGCGAGCCTGAAGGCTGCCTTCCGGGCGGTCTTGGACTGCTTTCCACCCGGACCTCCGCGTGAAGATCCTGCGAACGCCATCCGCTTTTTCACCCTCGACAGCCTGAAGGACTTCCGGAAGGCGGGTGCCTCTAAGCTGGAGGTTCAGCGGCGCTATCTTCCGCGCCCTGACCCGGGGCACACCGGCAAGGATGTCTGGATTCTGCCGCACCTGTCGGCTTTCACCAACCTCTACGCTCGCATCAACAAGCTCAGGGACGGACGATTGTCGGACGTCCAGATCATCCACGACGATCAGCCTTACTTCGCGGAGATCCTCCGTTCATCGAAACAGGCTGCCGAAGGTTTGGCCGGCACTGAAGGAGTGATCAACCTTGCCAGGGCAGACTACCGGTTCGTGGAGTCGGGCGACCTGACCTTCACGCCATCGACCGCATCCTCCGGAGTACAAGCCGCTGACCTGATCGCCGGCTTCGCGATGAGGCATGCTCGCGGCTGCCTCGCCGGCGATCCACAGGCTCGTGAGAATCGAGCCGTCTTTCGTCGTCTCGCTCACACCCTCGATGCATCGCCTGGATTAGGCATGAACCTGATGATGTCCGACCGCGACGTCCTGCGGTGTGGTTTGTTGCCCAGCCGCGACCCGATGGTGCGGCCTTCCGACTCGTAGGGATTGCTCTCTACGGACGGCGTGATTGGGCACATCATCGGAAGTCGCGGGTCTTCACTCTGATGGCTTCGAGCGACAGATCAGGGATGTAGATGTCGCGAACCTTGGGGGTGCGGGCATCGGGGGCGCTGCCGCGATAGACTTCGTCGCCGCGACCATGGGGGAGTGGGAATGAGGCGCGCCGGCCCAGCGACGCCAGAAGGTCGGACCCGTCGTGCAAACGGGTCGCCACGATGTGGACGACGTCGCCCTCGCGCTGGACCTTGCCGTCCACGACGAGAAGGCTGGCGCTGAGCACGATCTGGCGCTGTTGTTCGTAGAGGTTTGGCCAGATCACCAGATTGGCCACGCCGGTTTCGTCCTCGATGGTGATGAACATCACCCCCTTGGCCGATCCGGGTTTTTGCCTGACGAGGACCAGGCCGGCGACGCGGGTCAGCCTGCGATCACGCATGGCCGAGGCGTCGGCGCAGGTCATGACATGGCGCGATTGCAGGGTGTCCCGCAGGAAGGTCACCGGATGGTCCCGCAAGGTCAGGCCGACGTGGCTGTAGTCCTCCACGACTTCCTGCCCCTCCGGCATGGCCGGCAGGTTCAGGGTCGGCTCGGAGACCTCGGGTGTCGTCGCGCCGTCGTTCTGGACGACGGCGAACAACGGCAATGGATCATCGCGAAGCGCCTTGATGGCCCACAGGGCCTCGCGCCTCTGTAACCCCAGCCCCGGGAGGAAGGCGTCCGCCTCGGCGAGCCGGGTCAGGGCGCCGACGGGCGTGGAAGCCCGTCGCCACAGGTCCTCAACGGTGGTGAAGACGCCGCCGTCCCGGTGGGTCACGAGGCGGGCGGCGTCCGCATTCGCCAGGCCGCGCACCATGCGCAGGCCCAGTCGAACCGCGAGACGATCCTCGCGGTCGGTAGGCTCCAGCGTGCAGTCCCATCGGCTGGCGTTGACGCACACCGGCCGGATTTCGACGCCGTGCTCCCGCGCGTCGCGAACGATCTGGGCCGGGGCGTAGAACCCCATCGGCTGGGCATTGAGCAGGGCGGCGCAGAAGACGTCCGGATGATGGCATTTCAGCCAGGACGAGGCGTAGGCGATGAGGGCGAAGGACGCCGCATGGCTCTCGGGGAAGCCGTAGGAGCCGAAGCCCTCGAGCTGACCGAAGGTCTTCTCGGCGAACTCCGCCGTATAGCCGCGCTCGAGCATGCCCGAGACCAGCTTGTCCCGGAAATGGCTGACGCCGCCCGTGAACTTGAACGTCGCCATGGCGCGCCGGAGCTGGTCGGCCTCCGAGGCCGTGAAGCCGGCGCATTCGATGGCGACCCTCATGGCCTGTTCCTGAAACAGGGGGACGCCGAGCGTCTTGCCCAGCACCCGCTCCAGCTCAGGCGTCGGATAGTCGACGGGCTCGCGACCCTCGCGCCGTCGCAGATAGGGATGGACCATATCGCCCTGGATCGGCCCCGGCCGGACGATCGCCACCTCGATGACGAGGTCATAAAAGGTGCGCGGCTTGATCCGGGGCAGCATGGCCATCTGCGCTCGGCTCTCGATCTGGAAGACCCCCAGCGTGTCCGCCTTACGTATCATTGCGTAGGTCTTCGGATCCTCGGCCGGGATGGTCGCCAGCTCGAGGGCGACGCCCTTGTGCTCGCGCAGCAGATCGAGACCGCGTCGCATGCAGCTCAGCATGCCCAGGGCCAGCACATCGACCTTCATGAACTTCAGGGCGTCGATGTCGTCCTTGTCCCATTCGATGACCTGACGGTCCTTCATGGCGGCGGGTTCGATCGGGACAAGATCGTCCAGACGGTCGTCCGTCAGAACAAAGCCGCCGGGGTGCTGGCTCAGGTGTCTGGGGAAGCCGATCAATTGGCGGGACAGGTCGAGCGCCAGCCGCAGTCGGCGATCCTGGAGGTTGAGGTTCAGCTCCTCTGCATGTCGATCCTCGATCCCCTCGCTGGAATAGCTCCACACCTGGGAGGACAGCGTCTTGATCAGATCCTCGGACAGGCCGAGCGCCTTTCCCACGTCGCGCAAAGCGCCGCGCGACCGGTAGCGGATCACGGTGGCGCATAGCGCCGCCCGATCGCGGCCATAGGTCTCATAGACCCACTGGATCACCTCCTCGCGCCGTTCGTGCTCGAAATCGACGTCGATGTCCGGCGGCTCCTTCCGCTCCTGGCTGACGAAGCGTTCGAACAGCAGGTCATTACGGCCAGGGTCGATCGAGGTGATCCCCAGCACGAAACAGACCGCCGAATTGGCGGCCGATCCTCGGCCCTGACAGAGGATGTCCCGGCTTCTGGCGAAGCGAACGATGGAGTTCACCGTCAGGAAATAGGGCGCATAGCCCAGGGCTTCGATCAGCGTCAGCTCATGCTTCAGGCTGGCGCGGACCTTGTCCGACAGACCGTCCGGATAGCGTTCGGCCGCGCCCTCCCAGGTCAGTCGCTCCAGCGCCTGTTGCGGCGTTAGGCCGGGCAGGGCGGCCTCCCTGGGATACTGATACGACAGCTCGTCGAGGCTGAACCGGCAGCGGTCGGCGATCTCGACTGCCCGGCGCAGGGCGTCCGGATAGCGGGCGAACAGCCGGTGCATTTCCTCCGCACGCTTCAGGTGACGATCGGCCGATCGTTCCCGCTTGAAGCCGACATCGTCGATCGTGCAGCCCTCGCGAATACATGTCAGCACGTCCTGAAGAATGCGGCGGTCCGGGTGGTGGAAGAGGACGTCGTTGGTCGCGACGGTCTTCACCCTAAGATCCTGCGCCAGTTCCGAAAGCTGATGCAGCCGCATCTGGTCCCGGGGGCGGCGGCGCAGAGTCAGGGCGCAATAGGCATCAGCACCGAAGATGTCGGCGAGGGCCAAGAGGCGTCGGCGGCAAGCCGCATCGGCGCGATCGGTGACGAGCACGGCAATCAGCCCCCCGGCATGGTCCGCCAGGTCGGACCAGTCGAGGCGACAGCTGCCCTTGCCGGCGCGCCCCTTGCCGAGCGTTAGCAATCGACACAGGCGGCTATAGGCGGCCCGGTCGGTCGGATAGACCAGTATGGCGGTCTCATCGACGAGTTCGAGACGACAGCCGATCACCAGTCGAACCCCCGTCGCCTTGGCGGCCTCATGCGCCCGCACGATGCCGGCGACGCTGTTCCGGTCGGTAACAGCGAGCGCCTCCAGGCCGCAGACGGCCGCTTGAGCGAACAGCTCGTCGCAACTGCTCGCGCCACGCAGGAACGAGAAGTAGGAGGCGCACTGAAGCTCCACATAGCGCGTGGTCATGTTCGCGTTGTGTTCTCATTCAAGGGGCTCGTCAACGCCCCCTCCCTGACAATGTCAGCTTTGACATCCAGAATGGTTGACAATGTCAGATGATTCGGGCGACGTTGTTATCGATGGAGGTTCCTGATGAGTGATGGTCCGTACCGTACCCTCGATATGAGCAAGGTCTGGAAGGCCTTGGCCAAGACCGCCGAAAACGCCGCGCATACTGTCGCGGAGGTCGCTGAGGCCTTTCGCCCAGCGCTGGTGGAGGAGTGGGCGGCGATCCGTCCGGATTTCGCTGATGCGGTTAAGGCCGCGCTCGGGGACGATGATCGCGGTCGCCTTTTCTCCGAGATTGCGGTCGCTGAAACCGAACGTCTGCGCGCCCAGGCCTCCAATCCCATGGAGGCGCTGCTTGCGGATCATGCCCACGACCAGGCGAGGGACGCCCAACTGGGCGCCGCCGCTTACGAGAAAAGCATCGAACATTTTCTCGAGGACCGTGCGGTCCGGGGCGCCCGCCAGATGGAGGAGCACTACCATCGCGAACGGTCGCCGGATGCGGGACGTCTCCGCAACCACCTCGCGGCGGCGATCAGCTCGGGTGAACTCGCGCAACTGGCTTCAGGGCTCGCGCGCGGAGCGGGGCGTCGCGCTCTGACCGCGAAGGTGGACCGAAGCGGTCTGGATGAAGGAGTCGCCCTGTGACTGCGCTCACCCTCATTGGCGAACAGCCGGCCTTTCTGGTTGATGTTCTCGAGCCCGGCGTCAACGTGCGCGCTGGATCGTCCGCCGCAGTGATCGGCGAGGTTATCGAGCTCGATATTGAAGGGCTCGAGAACTACTTCTTCGCGGACTGGAACCCGACCTTGATCGACCTGCTCGTGGTCGCCGGCGCGGCTGAGTTCTGCGACGCCGTCAAACGTCGCCCGCTGCACCAGTGGAGCCGCCACTTCGACCTGCGCATCGCGGTACATGAAGCCGCCCTGTGGAATGGAGAGGCGGTCAAGACCGCCCTCCAGGACGCTTTGGGTTATCTGACCGGCGACGTCTGGCGCTTCACCTTCTTGCCGCGCCGCAAAGCCGTCGAGCGGCGGACCACCACCCTCGATCTCGCGGGCGGGGTCACCACCATCATGCCGTACAGTGACGGGCTAGACTCACGCGCCGTGCACGCGCTTGTGGCGGCGAAAGAAGGGGCGGCCGGCCTTGTGCGCGTCCGCCTCGGCGCTGGAGGTGTGGACCAGCCTCGAAGCAAGAAGAAAAGGCAGCCGTTCACCGTTGTGCCCTACAAGGTGAACTCCAGCGAGCGGGTGGAGACCTCCGCGCGCTCGCGCGGCTTCAAATTCGCCGCCGTCACCGGCATCGCCGCCATTCTGGCGAAGGTCGAACGGATCGTCGTCACCGAGAGCGGCCAGGGCGCCTTCGGGCCGATGCTCGCCGTCAGCGGCCAGATCTACCCAGACTATCGTGTCCACCCGACCTTCTCGCGCCGCATGGAGCGGTTGCTGCTCGCCCTGACCGGGCGCGAGATCCGCTATGACTATCCCCGACTGTTCAGCACCAAGGGGGAGACCCTGCGCGCGGCGAACGCCCTGCCTCAACCGCCGAGCTGGGCTGACACCCGGTCCTGTTGGCAGCAATCGCGTCAGACCGGCGTCGACGGCAAGCGACGTCAATGCGGGGTCTGCGCCGCGTGTATGTTGCGACGGGTCAGCATGCTGTCGGCGGGCATCGATGAACCGGCGAGCGCCTACGTCTGGGAACGTCTCTCGGCCGAGCAGTACGAGGATGGCGTCGTCGACGGCTTCGTTAAGCTCACTCCGGCGCTGAGGGCCTATGCGGTGGCGGGTGTCCTTCACATGGACCACTTGGCGGACCTTGTGGAATCGCCTCTACACGCGCGCCAGCTGAAGCATGCCGCGCGAGTGGCCGCCGAGGCGTTGGGGGGCGACCCGGCAGAGGTGGAAGAGCAGTTGCGTTCAATGTTGGAGCGGCACGCCGAGGAATGGCGCGCTTTCAGGAAAGCCCTCGGGCCGCGTTCATTCGTCTCGAAGCTCGCAAGCGCGCGACCATGAGCGACGCCCTGACCTCGGAAGAGATAGGCGAGCGCTTGCGGCTCGCCCGGGAAGCGGCCCGTGTAACCCAGGCCGCCGCAGCTGAGGCTTTGCAGATCGCACGGACCACCGTCGTCGCGATCGAGCAGGGTCAGCGCCGCCCGCGCCTCGACGAGCTGCAGCGGTTCGCCTCGGTCTACAACGTGTCGGTCAACGCCCTGCTCCGACGCGAGGCGGTGCAGATCGATCTGAAGCCGCGTTTTCGCCGTACCGGCGAGCCGGATGCGGCGGTCGAAGCGGCGGTGGAGCTGTTGACGACCCTTGTCCAGGCAGAGCTGGAGCTTGAGGCGCTGCTCGGCGTCCAGCGCGTGCGAAACGACCCGCCTGAACGCCCTCTGTCGCCGGGCAACGTCGTTCTACAGGCCGAACAGGACGCGGCCGAACTTCGTCAGTGGCTCGGGATCGGGAGCGGACCGGTTCAGGACATCGTGTCGGTCCTGGAATTCCAATTGGGCGCCCGCATTTTCACCCGCAGACTGCCTGCGAAGATCTCGGGCCTCTACGCATTCGATGATGTCGCCGGCGCCTGCATCCTGTTGAACGCGTCGCACCCGAAGGATCGGCGGGCGCAGACCGCCGCGCATGAGCTCGGTCATTTTGTTTCGACTCGCAAGCACCCTGACGCTCTCTACGCCGGTTCGCCCGAAACCAGCCGCGAAGAGCGATACGCCATCGCGTTCGCCAAGGCCTTGCTCACTCCGGCGCGCGCGGTGATGTCCCAGTTCAACTCCGTCACTGTCGGTGCGACCCAACTCACCCGGCGCCATGTCATCGTCATGGCCCACCTGTTTGGCGTGTCTCGCGAGGCCATGGTTAGACGGCTGGAGGAGATCGGACTGACCAAACCCGGAACCTGGGACTGGTTCGTCAACAATGGCGGCATCACCGACGAACAGGCGCGCCAGGTCTTGGGAGAGGCGGTCGCGCCCGATGAGGGGCGGGCTGACGCCGCTCGACCTGTTTCGATGCGGGTCGGACTTCTGGTGGGCGAGGCCTGGGCCAAGTCGTTGCTCAGTGAAGGCCAGATCGCTCAATTGCTGCAACTCGACCGGGTCGATGTGCGGGCGCTAATCGACGCCTATGAGGACGAGGAGGTCGGCCGTGACGACTCTCCCCGGCTTCTGGTCTGAGGCGAGCCGCATGAGGATCGCGGACGCGAGTGTTTGGATCAATCTCATCGCCACAGAGCGTGCGCACGTCATTCTTCGCGCCACGCCGGTCCCGCTGCGCATCACCGACGTGGCGCTGGCCGAGCTGGAGCGGGGTCGGTCCAAGGGACGACGGGCCGCTGACGAAATGGCGGCGTTGCTGCACATGGGTCTGACCGAGGTGGTGCCGCTCGCCGCCGAGGATGAGGCGCTTTTCGTCTCTCTGGTGAGTGGCTCGGCCGCGGAAACGCTCGACGACGGCGAGGCGGCGACCCTGGCTTGCGCCCATCGACTGGGCGTCAGCGCACTGATCGACGAACGAAAGGCCACGCTGATCGCCGCGCGGCGTTTTGGAACGCTTGAGGTCTTGTCCACAGTGGACCTGCTCTTGTCGCCGGAGGTGCGAGACGCCTGCGGCCCGGACTTCGGCGACGCGCTGTTTGGCGCCTTGACCGGCGCACGGATGCGCGTGCCCGATCATCATGCCGATGAGATCGTGCGGGTCGTGGGCGCCGAACGCGCCATAAGTTGCCGGAGTTTGCCGGCGCGTGTGCGCAGGGCCGGGGTCTGACGCCGGGGCGATCAGCCGAAGCGGCCGTGGATGAACCACGCCTGTGAACCGGTCGTTGCGTCCTCGCCGTTGCCGGCGCGGAACAGCCAAAAGCGCTCGCCACCCTCGTCTTCGACCTGGAAATAGTCGCGGACCGCCCACATCTCCGCGTCGCGGCGACCCCATTCGCCGAAGACCCGTTCCGGGCCATCCGCCCGGCGGATACGGCGACGGACACCGCGCCAGGTGAAATGGGTCGGCGGGTTGTCAGGCAGGAGCGCCATGGTTTCGACAGGCTCCGGTCTGCGGAACAGTCGCGTCGGGCGCGGCCATTCCGGCGCCCATACCCCGCCCGTCGGGGCGGATAGAGGCGCGACCTTGCGTGTGGAGCGCTCAGGGACGTCGCTTTCCACCGGAGACAGCCGGTAGAGCCGGTCGGCGCCGATCCGGTTCGCCAGCGTATCAACGAGCATGGACACGTCCGGTGCGGTCTCCGTGCCGAGACGCGCGGCGGCGGGCCGCCAGTTCAGCGGCTCGGTCGCACTGGCGGCCAGGGTCATCCGGTCGATGCCGAAGCCGGGCGCGATCGTTTCGATCTTGTCGGTCAGCAGCCGGCTCAGCCGGCGCACATCGCGCACCGGCTGAGCCAGACCCACGCGAACCGCCTCGATCCGGTTGTCCACGCGGTAGCAGAGCCAGTCGAGCCGCCGCGCCCCCAGGCCGCGCGCCTCCAACTGTACGCACAGGTCTTCGGCCAGGGCGCCGGCGTACCGGGCCAGGATTTCGTGGGCGCCGATCGGCTCGGCGAAAACCCGTTCGACGCGGGGCGTCTCGGGCGCCTCGACCGGAATGAGAGGCTCGTCGGACCGGCCATAGGCCTGGTCGAGACGCCGACCCAGCTCTGCTCCGAAACGGAGCTGGAGGGGCGCGCGGGGCCGGTGGGCGACGTCGCCGATCCGCTCGAACCCCATCCGCCTCAGTCCAGCGGGAAGGCCCGCCGGGAGGCGCAAGGCCTCTAGCGGCAGAGAGGAGAGAGCCGCATCGATGCCGTCGTCCGCGATCAGGCTCTGGTCGGCGCGGAAACGGGCGACCGCATGGGCGGCGCCCCAGGTGGGGCCGATGACGCCCCGGCTGGTCACGCCGACGCCCTGAAGGCGCGCGGCCAGATCGCGCAGAAGCGCTGCCTCGCCCCCCTGAAGGTGGGCGGCGCCGGTGACGTCGATCGCCAGTCCCTCGGGCGGATCGGCCTGGCACACGGGGGCGTAGCGGTGCATCGCCCACAGGGCGAGGCGGTCCAGCGCCTCGGCGTCGCCATGCGGATCGGCGTCCCTCACGTCCAAGCCCGGGATCAGGGCTTGGGCCTGGGTCGCGGCCATGCCCACGCGCGCGCCGGAGGCGGCGGCGGCGGCGTTGCAGGCCGTCACGACCCGCTTGCGACCGATCCGGCCCGTGAGGATGAGAGGATGCTCAGGCGGCGGCGCGTCGGCGCCCAGCCGGCGGCGCAACCGATCGACGGGCCAGTTCGGCAGGAAAAGCGAGACGACCCGTCTCATCGCAAGCGTCCAGAATGAAGTCCGCCGCGTCGGCGCCGCGGCAACGCATAAGTTCGATCCGCCATCGCGCCCGGCCGATCCCGGGGACCGGCAAGGGCGCCGATGGCTCGGCGCTGACGCGCCAGCGCGTGGCGGCCGCGGTCGGCTGGCCGAAGTCGGCGGCCTCCGCCGCCCGGCGCCATCGCCGGACAGCAAGGCCGATGACGCCCGACGTCTCGGCGGCCAGCTGCAGCCGGCGCGAGGCGGTCATGGTCAAGCGGGACGTCTCGCAGACGACGCCCGCCAGCCCGCCATGACGCAGGCCTTCCTCGAAACACGCCATCAGCGCCTTCTCGTCGCCCGCCTCGACGTAGATGACCCGATCCGGCCCCAGCCCTGCATGGCTGAGCGCAGGAGCGAACAGGTCGGGGCGGGTGATGCACCACAGAACCGGTCCGGGCAGACGAGCGACGATGCCCGCCGCGAACAGGGCGGCCGCCGCGCCGCCAACGGCGTCGTCGCCGCCCCCGGCCACCTCGTGGAGCGCCCCGAGCGCGAGACCTCCGCCCGGCAGGGCGGCATCCAGCGTCGCCACTTCGAACGGCAGCACACCGACCGCGCGACGGTCAGCCTGCTCCAGCGCGCGAACCTTGGCACGCAAGTCCTCGAAGTGGGCCGAGCGGGCGGCCGGCATGGACGAACTCCTCCTCGCCTCTATAATGTTCCTGAAATGTTCTGGTTCGAAGGTGGGGCCGGAGTCAATCCGGCCGGCGCCTTTTCCCCCGGGATTTGCGGCGACCTCGGAGCCGTGAAATCCTCGGCTCGACGTCACGAGAGTTCAGGTCATGTGCAACGAGTACCAACTCATCCTGCCGTTCGACGATGTGATTGCGGCGTTCAATCTGACGGGAAACCGGCTCGTCTTTCCCGGCGGCATGCCGAACTTCGGCCCGATGGCCTCGATCCGCATCGGGGATCGGGCCCCGATCATTCAAATGGGTGAGGAAGGACCCGAGGCCGTCATGACCCCTTGGGCCTGGAAGGGGCCGGGTGGACGCCCGGTCTTCAACTTCCGCTCCGACGGGCGATCCTTCGAGGGTTCGCACCGGTGCCTGATCCCGGCGGACGGCTTCTTCGAGTTCACCGACCCCGAGCCCGGACAGAAGCGAAAGACCAAATGGCGCTTCACCCTGTCCGGCCAGCGGCTCTTCTGGGTGGCGGGCCTGATCAAGGAGGGCGCCTTCGCCATGCTGACCACCGAGCCGGGGGAGGATATCGCCCCCTATCACGACCGGCAGATCGTGGTGCTTCGGCCCGAGGACGGCGCGGCCTGGCTCGACCTTCAGCGATCCCAGACCGAACTGTTGCGGGCTCTGCCCGCCGGGAGCCTCGACGTCGAGAAGGTCTTCCCCGCCGCAACCTCAGCGCCGGTTTGAGCCAGGGCGGGTCGGGCGTGACCGACCGTGCCGGGGCCGATGGCGATGACGGAGTGGTCGGGGCGGCCGGGGTCTCGCATCTTTTTCGCGCCAGCCGGCGCGGCCTCTCGATGAGGCGGATCTGACCGAAACCCGGTCGGCTGGCGCAACCGCTCACGCGACTTTCATCCCCGGCCTGACGGCCTTCCTCGCGAAACAAGAAAGTCTCTTGCCGCGGTCCTCCGCTTCGCTGCGGGGCCTCGCTTCGCTCTCCCTGCGCGCCGCCCGCGCCCCGGTCTGCCGATCGCCATCGAGGCCGCGGCAGGCGTGGCCCGAAGCAAAGGAGAGACTGACATGGCCACCATCGGCACCTTTACCGCCCAGGGCGACGGCTACACCGGTTCGATCAAGACCCTCACCCTCAACGTCAAGTCGGCGGTCCTGCGGCCCAACGAGAAGACGGACGACAAGGCCCCCGACTTCCGGATCTTCGCCGGCCAGACCGAGTTCGGCGCCGCCTGGAAGAAGACGAGCCAGCAGAACCGCGAGTATCTCTCGGTCAAGCTCGACGATCCCAGCTTCCCGGCGCCGATCTACGCCTCCCTGGTGGAGGTCGAGGGCGGACACAGCCTGATCTGGTCCCGCTGACCCAAGAGCCGCGGCGGCGCGGGGAACGCGCCGCCGCTCCTTCTTCCCGCAATCCATTTTCGAGGAGGCCGCCATGACGCGCCCCACCGATCCCGCACGCCCGGACGTCTACACCCGGATCACCCAACAGATCCTCGCCCAGCTCGAAGCCGGGGTCCGCCCCTGGACCCAGCCCTGGAAGAGCGCCACTTCGGTCAGCCGCCCCCTTCGCCATGACGGCACGCCCTACAACGGCATCAACATCGTCCTCCTCTGGGGCGAAGCGGCCGGTCGGGGCTTCACCCGGCCGACCTGGATGACCTTCCGTCAGGCCCTGACGCTCGGCGCTCACGTCCGCAAGGGCGAACGCGGTACGACGGTGGTCTACGCCAACCAGATCGTCCGCGAGGACGCGGACGAGGCCGGAGAAGGCGTCGAACACCGCATCCCGTTCTTGAAGGCCTACACGGTCTTCAACGTCGATCAGATCGACGGCCTCCCGGATCGCTACGGCGAGCCCGAAGTCCAGGGCATCAATGCCGACGAACGGATCGCGCGCGTCGACGCCTTCTTCCGGAACTGCGGCGCGGACATCCGTCACGGCGGCGGGAGCGCCTATTACGCCCCGGGGTCGGACCATGTGCAGATGCCGCCGTTCGAATGCTTCGAGGATGCCGACGCCTATTACAGTACCCTCGGCCATGAGATGACGCACTGGACGCGTCACCCCACCCGCCTTGATCGGGACTTCGGCCGCCAGCGTTTCGGCGATCCCGGCTACGCTCGCGAAGAATTGGTCGCCGAACTCGGAGCCGCCTTCCTCTGCGCGGACCTGGGTCTCGCCCTCGAGCCGCGCGAGGATCATGCGGCCTATGTCGGTCACTGGCTCCAGGTGCTCAAGGACGACAAGCGGTTCATCGTCTCGGCGGCGTCTCACGCGCAGAAGGCCGTCGATCACCTGCATCGCCTCCAGCCAGTTTGAACTGGCGCCCGCGTCCTCTCCGGGGCAGCCTCGGTGAGGACGCGGGATCATGGCCGACAACAAGAATCAGCACTTCGTACCCAAGGCCCATCTCAAACCCTTCTCGGTGGATGGAGGGGGCAAGGCCATTCACCTGTTCAACCTCGACAGGGACCGCGCGATCCCGAACGCCCCGGTGCGCAACCAGTGCTCCAGCGATTATTTCTATGGCCAGGATCCTCAGCTGGAGGCCGCCATCCAGAGCGTCGAAGGGCCCTATGGTCAGATGCTCGCGCGTGTCCTTCCCAACGGCGCGATCCCCGGCGCCCTGGACCGAACGGTGCTGAGGCGCTTCATCCTGCTCCAACATTTGAGGACCGAAGCGGCCGCCGCCAGCGCGAGCCAGGTCCTGGCCGCGATGGCGCAGCTGCCTGGCGTCCTGCCGCCCGGCGAAGACTTCGACGTCAAGAAGGCCATGCGCGTCGCGGTCGAGGAGGCCATGCTGGTCTATGCCCGGCAGATGCGGATCGTCGATGATCTGAGGGTCACAGTGATCCGCAACGAAAGCCGGACGCCCTTCATCACGTCGGATGACCCCGCCGTGCTGACGAACCGGTGGCATCTCCAGAATCCCAGGGGGCGATATCGGCCCTTCAGCCTGAGGCACGCGGGCCTGGTGATGCTGTTGCCGCTGTCGCCGTGCGTACTGGCGATGCTCCATGATCCCGACGTCTATGCGGTCGCTCATCGCCAGGGCGTCGTCACGATCGATCGCGATCGTGACGCCGACGCGCTCAACGCCCATCAGATCCTCAATTGCGCGGCCAATGTCTTCTTCCAGGACTGGGCGGGTCGGGATCAGCTCGCAGAGGCGGTTCGTGCGGCGGCGCAGGACCGACCCGAACGCCGCCACCGGACTACCTATGCGGTGCAGGATCGGACCGTCGGCCAACACACCCGCTACGCCGTCGCGCCGCTCGAGGAGATCGACCCCGGCGCAGGGCGAGAGGTTCTGATCCACACCGAGATCCTTCGCCCTCGACCCGGGCGATGGCCGGGGTTCCTCGCGGTGCGTCGGGACGCCCGAGCCTTCGACAATGGAACGCGGACCGGGTTTGTCCGGCGCGCCTGTTACGAGGAGGGGTTCGTGACAGGCGAGGGCTTCCGGCAGGTCAGGCTTTAGACGCGGACGACTTGCGGGCCTTGCCCAAGGTCGCCTTCAGCTGCTGCCTCGCCTCCACGTCGGCCGCCTGCCCGAGCGCATCGGCGAGGTCGTAGAAGGTCGTCGAGGTGACGCGCGCGGTATAGGCGAGGTCGCCCTTTCCAGCCATCAGACTGCGCGCGGTCTCCGACCACTTCGCCTTGGGGAGGCCGTCGAAGGCCGGATGGTTGCGATGGTAACGAAGCGTCCAGTCCTCGCTGCCGTTGTCCAGCCAGAGGTCCGCCGCGTAGTTGAGGGTGTGGGGGGAGTGGACGGTGAGAAACAGATTGGTGATCGGGAATCCGTAGCCCTCATCACTGAGTTCGTCTCCCGAGGCATAGCTGAGGAAGATGGCGTCGAGAGCCTCTCCGAGAACATGCCGACGCATGAACATCGGATGGTCCTCGATTGGTCGGGCGGATTCTCCGTGGTGGGAGGACGTGGGGTCGACCGAGGCCTCGCGCAGACGCTGGACGGCAGTGTGCGCATCCTTCGCCGCGCCGCCGGACATCGCCGCCAGAAGAAGGTTCGTAAGGTCGCTCGCCTTCATCTCGGCTCCGCCGCGACCGCGCCCCCCGCTGGAAATCAGACCGTGCTTGCGGAGGTTCATGGCGAGGACCCGTACCGACGCCAGCGAAAGGCCCAGGGTTTCTGAAACGACCGGCAGGAGATCTACGAGCTTCATAGAGAAATGAAATCAGATTTCGTTTCGTGGGGCAAGTCACAGGCTTGTCGCGGATGACCAAGGCGGTCGCAGAACTGCGGACCGCCCGGCTGGGGCGCCCTCAAGGGCGGCGGGCGAGCGGCCGGAACCGGCC